>Ga0099826_10001087_pt1 | contig 15450 bp, 15 predicted proteins | sample Mtrugardesep15_FD_76830 | JGI IMG/M metagenome (GOLD analysis project Ga0099826, IMG submission 76830) | Root nodule microbial communities of legume samples collected from California, USA - M. trunc garden sep15 | ecosystem: Host-associated > Plants > Roots > Nodule | place: USA: California... | reverse complement strand
CCTTTAATGCAGGTGCTTGATGGGCAATATGCTGCCATTCGGCGTACTCGTGGAGATGGAAACTGCTTCTTTCGAGGCTTTATGTTTTCATACCTTGTATGTTTTATTGTTATGTTTTCATACCTTAAATGTTTTATTGTTACGTTTTCATACCTTGTATGTTTTATTGTTTCCAGTTTAATTGCATATTCTCTACTTTAACCTTCGATGAATATATTCTGGCTTGGGTCTAGGGAGTATGGAATGAAACCTTCCAATTCCAATAATTTCAGTCCATAAATTAACTCTATCTCATTCTCTAGGAGCATATTTTGGAAGCTCAAGACAGTGCAGAAATTGATCGCATCAAAGCCAATGTTGAGAGAAGTAGAAAAGCACTTCAGACCTTGGGTTATGCAGAATTGACTTTTGAAGATTTTTTTACGGTAACTTATCAACTGCGTTCTTCGTTCCTTGTGTTTCTGGGCTTAATATTTTTTCTTATTAAGTATCTCAAAAATTTACCAGCCAAAATGAATGTACCCACTAATCTTATGAAAAATTCTCCAAACATAGGCATATTGTGTTTGAGTATACATAGTAATCTATGCAGGCCTTCAGGTTAGGCTAGTTGAAAATAGCTACTATAAATTTACATATGTGCTATCTGTCTATCAAGCCTTGAACTATGGGAACTATTTGAATAGATTTTTCAGCTATGGAATTTTGATTTGTTAACGATTTTGCAAGCCTTGAACTATGGTGAATTTATTGATATCAGAATTTGAATTCATCTTTGTAACTTCTGTTTTCTGAAGTTTAAAGAAATAAATACACTGTCGTACTCGTAATTATCAAGTCATGATATGCCCTGTATCATCTCCAATTTCATGTCACTTTCTTTACATACTTTTCTCCCTTTCAAGTTTTAATAGATGATATTCATTTTGATGCGGATTTATTGTGATATCATATGCTGAAAACCAAGAACTACAGTAGTAAAATAATTAAGGCCTGTTAATGTTACGATATGGAGCTATCGAAGTGCTTTGCATCAGAAATCGGCAGACCAGAGCTATGTTATAAGGTGTATTTTGTAGCGGAAGCTATTCATAAACTTGTTTTTATGTCTTCTAAGTTCTAACTTTTCCCAGGAGAACTGACCAGAAATGGAAATAAAAACTCTCGATTGTTCAAAAAAGTTGGAAAATCATACAACATAAAAAATACTGGCTTAACAAAGGTTTCTATTTAATGGAACAATGTGGAAAATTTTCTGGCATATAGTTCTTCTATTAGTGTTGGTGAAAGTATAAACAAAGCCACAGACACGTTGCTTTATTTTTTTAAAAAAATGCTGTGAATTGGACATCTGAACCCCAGGCAGATGTACTAATTCTATATCTGTAGAACTACTTGTTTTCCTCATTTAAGAATGTTATAATTTACTATCTGACTGTAAAAATTTCAGTTATTCCTTGAGCAGCTGGAAGACGTTATTCAAGGGAAAGAGACGTCCATAAGGTGTTAACCGAATTTACTATCTCACTATGAATTTTCATTGACAATTTTGAACTGGAAGCATGATATATTCTCAGAATATTGAATTGTCCCAATTTGCTTGCTGTTCATCTAGCTCTAATTATTATATTTGAATGAACTTGTATATTATATGATCACAGTCATGACGAGCTTGTTCTTAGAAGTCGAGATCAGTCAGTTTCAGATTATGGTGAGTGACTTAGACCTGTCCCAATGCCCAAATGTCTTGATCTCATTTCTTCCATTTTTCTTGACAAACTGTTTCTCTTAGTTGTTATGTTCTTCAGATTTGTTACATCTGCTGAAATACAACAGCGCTCGGAATTTTTTGAACCCTTCATTATGGGCTTAACCAATACAACAGTTGAGCAGGTTAGTTTCAATGCTAAATTTTTTTGCATCCCTCCAAAAGAGTTGAGTTTAAAGTTAGGATCTGAGTAGAAAGAAAGAATATAGCCATTAGGTTATTGCAGAAAATCTTGTATATGGATATAGTCATCTGATTTTGATATAATATTCCCCATCTCTTTCATGTTGATGTTTAGTTCTGCAAATCAGCTGTTGAGCCAATGGGTGAAGAGAGCGATCATGTTCACATAACCGCCCTCTCAGATGCCTTGGGAATTCCAATCCGTGTTGTGTATCTTGACCGTAGCTCATGTGATACTGGTGGTGTCAGTGTAAATCATCATGATTTCACTCCGGTTGCTGGTGATCTCCCAAGTGCTAGTGGTAGCTCTGAAAAGAAGAATCCCTTCATCACATTACTATATCGTCCTGGTCACTATGATATCCTCTATCCAAAGTGAGAATGATCTATTGTAGACACGTTTTATTTGATGCTTTTCGGCTCCACACTGAGCTTGGTTGTTAATGAGGGCATATGTACTCTGTAACTTGTCTTGTTAATGTTGAAAAGGTCAAATATGTCTAGAATGTTATACATATTTTGAAAGTTTGATCAACAAAGTACACCGACATTAGTGCATTAATAATCAAAACTCACCATTTTATGTTGCTTTGTTATTTGTTGGCTACAATTAATTTTATTCTTCCTAATATCTTTGCATTTAGACAACTGTAGGCATACAAAAGTAGGGGGCATGTCTGCCGTATTTAAGGGAGGATTTTGGGAAAAAGAAAGGGGGGAAGGGAAAAAGAAAGGAATGATTGGTCTCCAACTTGAATGGAGAGATCTTTTTTCTGAAGACAAACATCCTTTAACCCACAGGATCTCAGTATATCGGAGTAAAAATTTTGGATTGTTTTTACCCATAAAGAAAAGCAATGTGTGAAAAAATTAGAAAAAATCAATTATTGTCTCAAGAATAAAATAGATAATCAAATTAATTTACATTGTCGTTTTAATGGACGAAATTTTTGGGCTTCTGCCCTCTTTTGTACAAAAAGAATGGCCGAAATTATAATGTAAAGATTTATAATTTATATAATATAATTTTAAGTATTTTGTAAATGGTCTTTGAACTTTGAGATATTCTGTGTTCCACTTGGATGATTTTTAATTTCAACTTTATTGAATTAGAGGGACTAAGTTGATTCCACCTTTAGGAAATTTTAAAGTTGTTACTTTTCATTCATTCCCTCAAAAAAAGAAGTTATTTTTCAGTCATGTAAACCGTAAACGCTTCTAGTCATCACTATGTGTAGCAGCCACATCAACAAACAAATGCTGCCACATAATATTCTTTCAACAACGTTGAATTAGAATTTGATGCAATGGACTAAAATAGTGGAACATTTGTAACGTGATGAATCAAAGTGAAATCTTTAATACATAAAGGATCAAAATGAAACCTAGAATAAATACTAGGAATTAGATTTTTTTTCTGACTCAAGGGACTGAAGCCTAAATCAACAATTTTTCTTATATTTTGATGACGATGCCTACTAATCAGCATGACATACTCACCTACATACTGAAAACAAACAAAAAGAAGAGTGCATTGTTGAATAAGGTTTTCAATAACTAACTAGAAACAGGCAAACACATACTAAAGCATGCTTAGAGGGTAATTAAGATCAAGGACATTAACAAAAGGAGAAAAGTCATCAATGGCAAGTGAAAATAGCTTCTTCCAAAAGTTGCTTAGAGTCACTCATCAAAGCAGGACTCAACCTAAACATGAGGGTGCAAAACTCCATCTCATTAAGAGCTCCATCCCCATCAAGATCACCTTCTCTTAGCATGCAAGTAATCTCATCATCGTTCATACCTTCCAACCCAAGCAATGCAGAGTTTTTCTTCAAGCTCTCAAATGTTATCACTCTCTTCTCTCTGTCCATCAACACATTAAAACCATTTGCCAACTCTTTCATAAACCCTTCACTTCCTAATTTTTCCATCATTGAAGGGAAGTAGTCCTCAAAAACAACCGATCCACCATTCTTCTTGGAACTCGATGCCATTTTTGCCCAATTTTGTGAAGTTGTAATTTAAACAAAAGAAAAAATTAAAAATTAAATAGCTTTGTCTACTGTTATATAACGAGGAACAATGATTTGTTGTTGGAAATATGTATGTGGGACGAGCATTTATATATATAGTTAGACGAGGAAAAAAACAAATTAATATGAAGGAAATTTGAGGAAGGAGTAAATTTTAAGGTTGTTGCTATGCTAGGCACAGTTGTAATATTTCGTGGCCTTCTTGGAAGGTGCGTGGGAAGTTCTATAATGTGAGTGTGACTTACCATTTACCAAAGTACAAAATGGTCATAATCAATAATCACTTATGTAGCTAGCATTTTCCTTTTGCATACATCAATTTTTGTCACTTACCATAAGTAACAAATTAACAATTTCAATTTTTTTGTGTTGCTTTTCATTTTATATTACATTTTTTTTGGTTGTATACACTAGTTATCGCAAATCCTCGAGCAGATGAAAGACCATATGAGCGGTAAATGACCCCAAAAAAGCTTTTTGAAGCAAGAAAGTTCGAGTGGGTTGGGTTCCAAAGCTTACTAAAATTTGGGCAGACTTGAAGGCTCAAAGACTCTAGATAAAAATCACCTAATAAAGATGTCATCACGCTAACAATTAAGGGTGAGAGTAGACTATGTCGAACTTGGTTTCGCATGACCTAAGTCTAACCTGTCAAAATTTTTAAGGCCTAACTCTCACTTGTGAGCTGTCATATGCTTATTTTTTAGCCTTGAGCATGCCCATTTGAAAGTCTGATATGACATGCTAACCTATTTAAAAATCATTTAATATGAAAATATTTAAATAAATAATTTATCCTAAGTTCAAATAAGGGTCATGCTAACTTGTACTTTTCGGGCACAAGTTAAGAAGTTTAAAATGGAATTAATAAATAAGTTTGATATTGAAAAGATAATATTTGAAACTTTTAAGACATTCAATGCACAATTTTTAAGAAAAAACTTTTATAGTTTCTTAACTTATACCTCAAGGGCATAAGTTACATTTTCCCCTTGAATAAACTATCAAACTAACATATCAATGAGATTAACGAAAAGGTTAACAAATTTATAATTTATTTTAAGGGAGAATTTATAATTTATTTATAAATACAAAATATAATAATATTAGTAATAAATAATATTATTCATAATTACTTAAGTAGGCCGGCTTGATATGGTGAAGAGGTTTTTTTATGGCATGTCACGTGATCTATTTAGCTAAATATGCTTCTAAAAAACCTTAAGCATTCTCTATTTCGGAAAAAGTCTGGCCTGACGTTCCTGTCGTAGGTTAGACTGTATGTCACTGTAGGCCAATCTGACCCATTCCCATTCTTACTAACAACGAAACATTTTTCTTCCGAAGAGAGTGAAGTCAACAAAAAGTAAAAGTTTCTATAAGCAATGCAAATTCGACTAAGAGAAGACTGACAAAAACAAAATTTATGCTTATGTTGAGTCACAACTTATTCTTCCTATAAATATTGATGGTTGAAAACATGATCATTCAACACATGATGTTTTATTTTTAAGAAGCTGAAACCTTAAGAAGAATACTCAAGGAGTTTTAAGTCAATACCACTATACAAACCTAAATAAGTTTTAACACATGATATATTAAAACGATGATTCATCGAAATATCAACCAAATAAGTCAAATTAAATAACGTGTATCAAATAAATAATAGTTCTCACAAGAGAACCAAATGTCAAATACTTTCTTTCCTAAAAAAAGTCAAATGCTTAATTTTACTCCTAACAACAAATAGACAGAAGCTTTTAAGAACATAAAGTAGCCTCTCTCTTCTTATGAAACCATAACTGTCATCACTTTTCTTCTTCTTTGATCTACCTAAGATGGATGATTTAGGGTTAATTTTGTCTGAAATCACCATTTCAAATTGTTTATTTTTTCTTCCTTTTCTCTTAGAGTGTGTTTGTTTAAAGTTATATTTGTATATTCTCAAGAATCAAATGATAGAAATATACATTCCAATGTTTGTTATAAGTTTATTAAATTTTATTCATCGGTATAAAAGATTCTTATGAAAGAAAAATATTCCCATAGAAAATGGTTGGAATAAAAGTTCATGAGAATAAATTAGTGTGTAACTACCCATTAACCTTCCTATTATAATAGTTTCTGGGAATAAATAAATATTAATCAAACATCTTTTCTTAAAATGCCTAAGAATAGAACTCATAGTTCAAATGACAAATGCCGAAATTGCAAGGCCGGACGTCGTGACCTGGGTTCGAACTCGGGACCTCAAAATTGTGTGTGAGTTTAATTTCAGTGGATTACCACTTCATCTAAGACCAAAAAAAAAAACTCCCTTCTTTATATTTCGAGGAATACCTTTTCTAGGAATAAATTTAGTTAACTTGAAACAAACACACCCTTATAGTTAAAGAGTGATTTTCACATATTTCCAGTCTTCTTTCATATGCTTTTGTAATTTTGTTGTTGTTTGTGTTGATTTCTCATCTTCATGCGGTGTGTTTTTTATTTTCTGTCTTAGTACAATGTTTATTCGGTTCAAATTGTCATATCAACTTCGATTCAATGCAGATCCAACAAATGATTTTGTTGTCGTCAACGTTAAGCAGATCCGGAGAAATGAGTATTCTCGAGGTTTGAATATATTCATATTTATAGGTATATGTGCATTGTCGTTTTATGCTATTAACATAGATATTGTGAGTTTGTTCGAATATTCATCATTTCTGTTTCCAACGACTTTAAGCTTGTATTGTATTAATGTACTTTTTAAACTTAAATGAATAAATAACGTTTGTGTTTGTAAAAAAAAAGAACATCAAGCATATCCTGTCTTTTTATCTAAAAAAAAAAGAGTATACCCTGTCTTTTCCTTAAAAAAAGTATCCACTGTCTTTAAATTCTTTTCAATAACCGTAATTTAACTTTGAAGCAAATTACTTCTTTGTCAAACATTTCAATTCAAATTCTGTCTTTACATTCATTTACTTATTTGCAATTTACAAATTTACTTTTCAACAATTTACTTTAAATATTTTTACAATTCCGTCTTTTCCATTTCATGCAGTTTTACCTTCAAATCCTTTTAATTTGATTGTTTTTCCCTTTGATTTCAAAGCACTTAAACCTTTAAAACTTTTTTAACCAATTTTACTCTTAAACCCGAGTCTAATTCAGAAAAATGTTTAAAACAATCCTACACAAACAGGAGTCTACCAATTAAGTCAAACTGATTCAATATTTATTTGTGTTTTAGATTTAGTTAACTTTCCTTAGACAAAAATATCCATAAACACTGTATATATATTCATAAGAAAACGCTGAAAAGTGCCTTAGGAAACTTAATAAAATAAAAAATTTATTTTAAGATTTATGTATTTAACATATTAAAACATTAAAAAATAACTGTTTCTACATGAACAACACTAATTCTTTACGTTTTTAAATTTTAATAAGTACCTTTAGATATTTGTTAGTGAGATCCGTATTCGTAAGAGTTGAACCTTGCATGATATAACATGATAGACAACTTCCTTCATTCAAAACTGTCGAATTGGAATTTAGTGTTTAAGGATATCGATGAACCATTCTACTGTACGCACTAATTTGGCTCTAATGTATTTTGGTGGTAACTGGTTGGTGGTCATTTGCTATACTTTTAGGTGTCATTTACTAATATGCTAGACAGCTAGAGGACAATGGCAATGTACCAAAAACAGACAATAGTAACCCAGACAGGCGCAATTATTAAATATTTTTGTCTTAAAAGACCAGAGGTATTACAAAAAAAGAGACTATATAGATTTGTTGCATATCCATAAAAGATCGAATAAAACAAGCAAATAGGTCTATATAGTATCAACTTCATGTGTTTCCCTTTATATGTCTTTCACTTTTTAAATAGATCATGACATATCAACGGTTGTGTGAGTTATCAATCTCACATTAGATATAAAAATGGAGGTTAGACAACATATAAAGCTAATCCATGTGTCAAATGTCTTAAAATTTAAAATGAAAATGTAATGTTCAAACTCAATTTTGTGGTTGCTCATACTCCAATGTGATAATCAAAGTCCAATTTAGTGTTGCTTTTTAGAAGGTCCCAACACACCTCGAATAATCAACCAAAGTGAGAAGAAAATATGAAAAACTCATAAAATAAAATAAAGGGTTAATATGTTTTTAGTCCCTACAAAATCATGAGTTTTAAGTTAATCCCTATAAAATTTTATTGGTAATTTTAGTTCTCCATAATATTATAGTTTGCAAGAATAGTCCCTATTTTAATTTTTTTTTTACAAAAAATGAATACTTTTAGTCCTCCAAAATAGTCCTATAAAATGCAAATAGGGACTAAAAGTGAATAAAAAATTCGTAGAGACTAAACTTAAAAACTTGTTATTTTATAGGGACTAAAAACATATTTAACTCTAAAATAAAATATATCATGACATTAGTTAAAATTTAATATAAAATAGTTAGCTAGTATAATTCATTGCAAACTTGGTTAAGAATTAGTTGAATTTCTTTTATCTTTGATGGATGTCTGTTCCATCAGTTGGGAAGTCCTCTTATTTTCAAGGCCAAACATAGTACTTAAGGAAGCTGCCGAAAACTTGTGCCTTTTTGGATCATACAAAGAAAAGCAACAATGAGGTCAGATGATAGAAATTTCACGTAGTTTTCAGAAGTTTGGACTTAGCTTTGTGGTTACACAGATTCTGACTTCAATGATTTGGATTTCTGCTGATATGTGGCTTCTATGAAAGAAGGCATGACCAAAAGTATGCACATAATGCAGTCTATACTGATTTTATGTGATACATGTACTTTGGACTGTTGGGCCTACTATGTTTTCTTGATAACCGTAGTATCCAATAGTAAAATTTTAGAGTTTAAAGACTAATTTAAAGTAGGTTTAATAACAGTTTTCGTCCCTTAATTTTTACGAAGTTGTGATTTTGGCATCCTAAGAATAAAAACTATAAAACTGTCACCTCACTTAGGGTGACACGTCAGCGTAGACCGAGTCAAAGTTGACATTGGGGGTTAAAACTACCACATGTTCAAAATTTAAGGGGTGGTTTTGTAGTTTTTTTAGGGGCCAAAATCGCAACTTTGAAAAAGTTAGAGGGCTAAAACTGATATTAAGCCTTTAAAGTAATAATAAAATAAAGAAAAATAGATTATTTAAAGTATATTTGAATGAGATAATCGGAAAATCAATAAAATTCAAAATTCTATAAATTCAAATGGTTCATTTGAATTCCATTCATCGTTGTATAAAATTTGTTGTATGGATCAACTATTTGAATTTATTTCAATTGTAATTTTTTTTTTGAAAGATGTAAACTTTGTTGTTTGGACAGAGTAATTTAATTCCCTTCAATTATTAAATTTATCACTTTTTTGTTTTAAAAATAAATTATACTGTAATTTTTCTCGTTACTATATAAAACAATATTAATTCAACTTTCGGCGTCAATACAACAAACTTTGCTGCACAATTAAATTAAAACACAATTTTTTACTCACTATCATCACTCGACACGATTTCAGGACATTCTTGTTATCCACTTTATGGTATGCAAGGGTAATTTTCCCTATATTTTTAACTATAAATTTTGTGTGAGAATCTAATTTATGTAATATTGGCTATCAAATATTACTTTGATGAAATCTAATAATATATTTAACCTTAATAATAAACAATAGTACATGACAACTAATTTAATTGTTGCACACATAGAATAAATTAAAAAGGTCTGGTTTTGTGTGATTTGGAAAAGTCTACCTACGGCTTTTGTGGCGATAAAGTAATGAAGTATGTTTACCATAGTTTATGTCTAAATATTATATTAGGTGTAATATTGTTTGGATAGTATGTTATATTGGTGTATTTTTTGTTTTCTTTCTAAAATTTGAAAGGGATGGAGCTGTAATGGTGTTAAAACGGGCTATTTGGTAGAATATTGCTTTTTCCACGTAAGAAGTTGCTTAAAAATACATTAAAATGATCAAAAAACTTCAACGATAACAGTTTGTTTTTCTCTTTAAAGCGCATGTACTTAACCACCGTTGAGGTTTTTGATCATTTTCAAGCGTTTTAAGCAATTTCTTACATGAGAAAACACAATTTTCCAAAATTCAGATTTTATTAGTCCAAACAAAAGACTCTATTAAAATATAGACTTTAAACGGGTCACAGGCTAAATGGTTTGCTCTTATTATTTTTTTATTAAGAAAATTATAAAAAGTTCTACTAATTATTTTATAAGCATACCTTTTTTATTTTATCCAAAAAACATAACTATAAAAAAAAAATGAGGTAATAAAAAAACATGAATATTTTAGAGTGGAGCAACCCCATTCAAGATTACCACCTTCCATCTTAAAGCTACGTCTTTTTAAGATTTACAATTCATAAAAACCTAAACTATTTTCTTTCTTTAGTGTATATGCATTGAGCTTCCTTGTAATTGATTCCACCAAATGAAATATTTGTGTGACTATAGAAAGGCAAAACTCTCGTGCTTTATAAATAGTACTAATTTGCGTAAAATAAAAATAAAAATAAATAGTACCAATTTATTTTAGCATTTTTAGTTTTGCAAACCAAATAGGCTACCCGTGACCCATAAAAACTAGCCCTAATGGAAAGGAGTACTTAGGTATGGGCTAAAAAACCATGAAAAAATCCGTACTCAAATTTTAAGATTCAATCCCTATGTTTTATCCGGGCTAGCGGACCAACCCATATAAACTAGCCCATTTTGACTGCTCTATGTAGCACCTTAGGTGCCTCCACCTTTGCGTGCGAGGGAAAGGAGTACTTTTATACTCCTCGTGAAGTAGTAAGTAATGTCACAAGAAAGGGGTTGTGGTGGGGTTGAATTGTTACCTATTTAATTTTTTAATCAAATGATATCTCAAATATTTAGTTGGATTGATTATAGGTTATTTCTTGATAAAATATAGATAACTTAATTCAAAAGTAAATATATCAGTCGTGTATAGTGTGATATATGTGAGATTGAAAATTAAATAAAGATCACACACAAGAAATATTTATAGTTCATTCAATATGGGATTAGATCCGATCCTTACACTTTGTGAGATTTTTCACTATCTAGTTGAGATTAAAGCTCTATAAACTATCACTTTTCTTTCATTAGATCACCGTTGAATCTTTACAACATGTATTAATGTTCAGCCTCACCAACCTTAGTCTCAAAGGACTTTACTATGTCTCGGCTCAATCATTTCTTCAAAAAATGACTTGAGCTTACAATTTAAGGGATTGTGTTTAGATTTTTCTAGATTTTGTTAAACTCAAAGATAAATTTGAGAAGCAACCTTGAAGGATTGATATTGAATAGCAGTCGTAGTGTGTATGATTTAAAAAGAGCCTTATGATTACTCGAAGATGAGAAATATCAAGTGAGTCAAATTGTGCTTAGACTCTTGCGTTTCATCTTGAGTGAACCCTTATTTATAAGTAGTAATATCCATTTGGTCACTCAAAATATTAAAGCTTTCCAACTCTTTTGAAGTGTTCTTCTTGTTATGCATTTCAATAGAAAACATTATTTTAACGATAAATATGGGTTCTTACTATTTTAAGTAAATTATTAGTTACTCAATACTGTTTAGAATTTCTCTTTCTCCTATTTTTATAACCAGCACTCTCTAATTCTAGGCATACGCTTCTACCATTCGTATTTAACACGTCTATGAAAACAAATATTTTAGTTCATCATAATGTTGCCTCTTTTTTCTCTTGATTTTATCTAAAATTTGCATTTTGCATGCCTAAACGTTCCTTCTCAAATTCAACCCCACATTTCCAAATAATTTGTGCATCACAATATCCTTATCCATATTTTGAAACTCATTGATCAATCAAGTTTCTTCACCTCCATTTTGAATCAATTTAGGTGGGAATGGAATTCTTTCAAAGGGCTAAAGTGGTGCGTTTGAGAAGCCACCATAACAAATATTTGTTGGCAGATGATGACCAAGAAGGTGTTTACCAAGATCGTATTGGTTGCTACAACAATGCTAAATGGACAGTGGAGATTGTAGACGGTGGAAACTTGATTAGATTGAAGAGTCATTATGGAAAATACTTAACGGCATCTAATATGCCATTCTTGTTAGGTAGAACGGGGAAAAAAGTTTTGCAAACACTTCCTTCAAGGTTGAATTCATCTTTGAAATGGGAACCTATAAGAGAAGGAAATCATGTTAGGCTTAGGACTCGTTATGGCCAATTTTTACGCGCCAATGGAGGGTTACCACCATGGAGAAACTCCATCACACATGATATCCCACATCGTACAAAAACGACAAATTGGGTTCTATGGGACATCGATCTTGTCGAGCTTCGACCACTACCACCAAAGCAAATACAAGATGCCCCACCTATTGATGTTAGAGATCTGACTTGTCCTGATAACTCTTTGTCCAATCGTCCTCGTTCTCCTTCGCCTCCTCGTTCTTCTACTCATTCAGATAATGATGATCCCTTTGGCGCAATTGACCCAAGGTTCTCGTCTTCCATATCAAATGAGGTTTGCTTCCTTTAATTTGCCAAAAACTTGATTTAATATTTATCTTGTTTACTTTAATAATAATTTCTATCCGTCGATGCACAATGTGTATAGCTATATTGTATTGTTATCCATGGAAAGAAACGTGTTACGAGTATCATGTTGAATAAATAAGAAAATTTAATCTCACACTTAAGTTATGAAACTCTTTTACTTAATGCACTAGTCTTTTGGGTTGAGTTCTCTTCATGAGTTTAAATCATAACATCATGCACTTTCATTGAGAGTTGAATAGCAAAAAATGTTACCGGCTGAACAAAGACATATTACACTAGATAGTGATAGATGGGTGATGCCCAAGAAAAAAAGGCTACCACGAGTCAGTCCTAATAGGGTAAAAGTCGTGTGGATGCCGACTATTAAAAAAGATGGCAATGTTTGAATCTCACATAATAGATAAGAAAACTCAATGTGGTATTTAAGTTACACGACTCTTCCACTTAATGAGACATTCTTTTGGGTTGGATTCTCTCTTGTTCTCAAGTTATAACAAAATATAATGAATTAAAATAGCTAAATTAATAATGTAGGAAGTCTTTGTAATGATTTTTTTTCTTTTCTTTTTCATTCATGTGAAATGCTCATATATGAAAATTTAGAGCTAAGGATGCATAGATTAAATTATATGTTAACCTATTTTTCTTAAATGCTCTTTTCAAATGCAGAGCAATATAGATTTAGAAGATCATAATGACTCACCAATGAAAGAAGGAAGGATTATATTTTATAATGTGGGTGATGAAAATGGGGATGTTCATGAAGGAAGTGAAGAAAAATTCTTTACATTCAAAGGAAGTTGTGTGGATGAGTTAAAGGAGAAGTTACAAGAAGAGACAGGTCTTGATGACATTGTTGTATGTTGCCGCAACCCTTTGAATGCAAAAATATACCCCCTTCGTCTACAATTACCTCCCAACAACATTGATATGCATGTAGTTGTGGTTCCTTCATTAGAAAGTAAGCACTCCCTAGTTTTAGTTTAAGTTTAGTTGAAAATTAATTATACAACTTCCCTTTTAATTTAGAGATTAACTTTGATGCACCGTTTAATTTTGAGTGTACATGATTATTAATATGAAAGAAGAAATGAATGAATAAAATTCTCATTAATTGAATCAAAGAAGCATTACAACTTATATAGATTTCCTAGATGTGTAGGATAACAATGCTACACCAAATGTATGCTATCTAGATCCTAATACAATTAGTTAAAACTAACTAACTAGATAACTTGTGGAACAAGTTATCTCTGCAACTAAGTCTTATTTACCTTTATTTCTTCATTATGCAATAATCATTTTTCTTCAAATGTTTCTTGTATTTTTATATCAATTAATTTATGGCTTTCAGAATAAGCAAAAGAAGATGATGACAATTACTAGCTCATATTGGTGGAAAACTGGAAATGCAAATTATATTCAGGGTGAACTTTATGTACCTATATTTTGACATAAGGAAGAAAAAGAATGCATAGGAGGGAAAACTATGTTGAAAGAGGCAAGGAAAAAAAAAAACAACTGCAGCAATGTAAAGTTCCAAACGTAAAATTTCTGATTGTATATATAGATATATAGAACTTTTGGTAATGTATTTCATTTGAAGAGAGTAATATAAAGGATTTTGTTTCTATTAACTGTTATTATTATTTATTGGTTTTTTATTTTGATACTTAAGAGTTTATTGATATGGTCTAACCAAAATGATTGACGAAGGGAGGCTACAAAACGAACATCCGCAAATCAAGATCAAAATCATGACATCTATTAAAAAGAGCAAACTCCTCAAAAAAGATACACTCGAAGACTAGATCGTAAACAAGTTAGCTTTGGTTTGACTCTAGTTTGATGTGGGCTAGATCGTAACTCGTAAGTCGATCAGCCTATTTTCATCCCTATCTCCTTCTTTATACAATGCTTTGTTAATTGTCTATTGTTTTTGTTTTGTCAAAATGGCTTTGCTAATTGCAAACTTGAGGGTAAGAATTTTTGAAATTGCTCTTTAGACACCTAGCAATTGCTCGCAACCTCCTACTAAACGACAATTAACTATCGTTTGCTGCAAAAAAGTAGGTAACTACCGTTCAACACTTTTTAAAGTTGGTTTAATCACTTTTTCCCAAATGGTAGTTAACTGACATTGAAAATATTTTGAGTAATTTAAAGTGTCCGTAAACAATTGCTAAGTGATTAAAGAACAATTTTCTTAGGGTGCGTTTGATTTGCTAAAAAATGAAGGACATGACAGAATAACTCCAGTTGTTCGGTGTTTGATTTGTAAAACTGTTTTAGGTACAAGACAAACTGGAGGCAAGAGACATGACAAAAACTTATATTTTTGTTCCTCACCAAACCACAACACAATTTTTTGTCTCACGTACAAGTTGTTTAAAATACCAAAATAACATTTCGTTCCCCAAAAATCGTATTAAACAAAAAATTATTCAATGTCATACTGTCTTGTGTTGTGATGTTCTATCTTGTACTGTTATGTCCAGTGCTTATTGTTTTGCAAACCAAACAAACCTTTAGATTTTTTTTTTCTTCTTCTCACACCTATGGTGGTAATGCCTATCTCACTTTATAGGTAATGGGTACCAACAAAAATGTTGCGCTAAAGAAACTAACCATTGCCGACTTAAGAATATAAACTTTTTTTTTTTTCCTATCCCTTTTCACAAACAAGAAAATATCATGCCATATTCTCGAAATGCTTTTTTGTCTTTAACTACCAAAACAAATATTAAAAATGCTTTAAACTTATCGTAATGAATAAAAAAGAAAAAACCATACACATAACGTTCTAAAATTTGACTGTAATTTACGTAATTAAATGTAAATATGTACTAAGCCTCTCTTTATTTGGGCAT
>Ga0099826_10001086_pt1 | contig 15456 bp, 9 predicted proteins | sample Mtrugardesep15_FD_76830 | JGI IMG/M metagenome (GOLD analysis project Ga0099826, IMG submission 76830) | Root nodule microbial communities of legume samples collected from California, USA - M. trunc garden sep15 | ecosystem: Host-associated > Plants > Roots > Nodule | place: USA: California... | reverse complement strand
TGAGGGAAAACATGAAATCCCTCTCTAATTCCGTCACTAAATTTTGCGACCAAGGAATTTGTGAGGAATTTTATGTTTTCCGTCACAAATTTCCCTCCCTAATTTTGCTTTTCCTAGTAGTGATTGTACGTAGTTGTCATATCTAATAATTACTATTTCCGGTTCTTTTTATAAGAGACAAATCGATCAACAAAATTTAATGTATTTGCTTTATAATATAGATAAAATACATTAAATTTTGTTAATTCATTTGTCTCTTATAAAAAAGATTAGATGGAGTATTTAAGTGGGGTTGTTTTCAAACTCATCTTTTTGTTTATTTGATTAGGTGTTGGCTGTTGACATGAGTCGTGAATACTATGAGATGGGACTGCCCATGATTGAAAAAGCTGGAGTGGCTCACAAGATTGACTTCAGACAAGGATCTGCTCTCCCTCTTCTTGACGAACTTCTTCAAGATGTGCGTACATCATTTCTCACCAACATGATTTCTTTCTTTTTCACAAGTTTCAATTCGATTTTATCCATGCACGCTTTACAAACTTAGAATAAAAAATATTCCATTAATTTTGTAGGAAAATAACAAGGGGGCATTTGACTTTATTTTTGTGGATGCTGACAAGAATAACTACATAAACTATCATAAGAGGGTGCTTGATCTTGTGAAAGTTGGGGGATTGATTGGATACGATAATACCTTATGGGTTGGATCAGTGGCGGCTCCACCAGATGCACCTATGCATAGTTTTATTATGAATTTACGTGGTTATGTGATTGAGCTCAACAAGTTTTTAGCTCAAGATTCAAGGATTGAAATTTGTCAGCTCTCGGTAGGTGATGGAATTACCCTCTGTCGCCGCATCTATTGATTTCTCCTGCTTTGCAATTTGTTTGCATGGAGAATATTTGGATAAAGTTATGGCTCATGGCATGTATAACAACTACAATCAAGTCTTGTGCCACTAGATAGACTTGTGGACTGTATGATTGAAATAAATTTTATAGATTTTTAATTTATGAAAAAATCCTAGAGTTTCAATTAATTATAAAGAGAATAAAAATATATATGAGAAGATTCAAGTGTATCAAATTTATTGCTTGGAGTTTGAATTAATTTTAAATTTTATATATAATGAGTTTGAATCTTTTTTGGTGTTATTCCTTCAATTCATAGGAATATTGAGATCTAGTAATTCGAAGTTCGACTGAGAGGTAACTAAAGTCTATTCAAGAATTGTTTCATCCATATTGCATTTGAATTTAAATTTGAATTTGAATTAGGATAAATGAAGAAAAGTAACACTTGGTGACCGTAAATATTAACAAAAAAAAATTGAATGTTTGCTTGACAACATAAATACGAAAGAAATTTAAATGAAAAAGAACTCCCCAAAAAGAAAAGTTGTCTAACATAATGTTAAGTATAATGTTGTTAAGTATAATGAAAAAAGTTTTAGTTTTAGAAAAAAGTTTGAAATATTGTGAAGGTTTCTTCCACAAAAAAGTTTTGAAAAAATATGTACAAACAAGGTTTAACCGAGTGTGCCAATTTGTTTTCCGGTGTTTTTGGTAAAGAAGGGTTGGTTTTGGTTATTACAAGCAGGATCAAACCAGAAATCTTAGGACATGTTGTGCATTAGTTTTTAAGAAAAAGAGTGTGCGTCCATCAAATTTATAGGTTGCTTTATGAACAAGACGAGACCGTGTGGCATCTTTCGGCAGAAAAAAGGATAAAACAAAATGAAACGCAGTAAATGCAAAATAAAGGCTAAAAGTTTAAAACACAGAAACTTAAAGAAAAGATAAATTGCATTGCATTAAAGATAAAGGTGGTTCGACAAACCAGTTTACATACATCAACTCTTTTCTCTCGCGCCGGTACTTCGAGTGTTGTAGAATTTCTATAAGTGATTTGCGACCCGTTTTCCCTATGGAAAACTACTATTTATACATAGCAAAATAACTGGAAAAAGCCTAACTCCACGATCAACACTCCTTTCATTTGGAAACCGCTTGTCTCCCACGTCTTCGTTGAGGAAACCGCTCCTCTTTGAAATTCAAACTCTTCCCGCCTCAACAGTAGTTGCTTGGCTTCGACAATCTTGCGTTCTTGACTCACATCTTGTCGAACTCTGGGCCTTTAGATTCTTTCACGCTAAGTCCAAAACTCATCGAACTTCTCATGTTGAATAGAAAGACTTCGATTCTTGCAAAGATAAAAGTCAACCAGTGTTGACCGCATTAAATCAACGTGTTGAAATTACAAGCTAACACCCATTTGAAATTCAACTCCCTTGGAGGTATGTTAAAGTTCCTCAAAGACAAAGTCAAAGGGAATTTGGAGGAAGATACTCGATGGGACCGACCTCCAGAGACGACATCTTGAACGACACAAAGTCCTAGTTGGCTAAAAGATTAATGGCTTCAACTCGAAAGTTCTTGTTTGCAAAGTCCTTAGGACAACAATCGGGCTCCTCAAGGAATCGCAAATAACTAATAGGTAGTTCAAACACCTTCAAGTCAACATGAGTAAATAAAACCCATTTGTGGCACGAATTCACCCTTGTAAGTGGTCAGAAAAGGTAGCAAAAACACGAGATGGACGAGGGCACGCCCATATGAATACATAGCATGTGTAACTTCAAAATAAACCCCCATGAGACAAGGCGGATTTGTGACGAAGATAATTGATGGAAATTTGACAATCCCACCTCAATCTTGCTAAAGTGGAGCCTAAATCCCGAATTCATGACAATCATTTCATAAATCATAAAACCTACATCAGGCGTGAGATCGAATAATTGGGCGTCCTCTCTCATGCGCATGAATCTCTAATTAATAGAAGACCCAAACTATATATAGTATAACAACATTCTAAAGGTTTTGGTAACACTACACAATGATAGAAGGGACAAAATTTCTTTAGAAATCCAAGAGTACTAATTACCACTCAAAGTGTTATTTGGTTCCCTCATAATGATCTCAACTGAATTCTTTACAAGAATACTACCGCATTAATCATAAAGGAAAAAACCTGACAACCCTAAACTTCTACTTGGGATCAACCACTTCAACTCTGCTTAGAGAATCTATCAGAGCAATCATAGGCACCTCGTATGATCAGTCATGATTCTTCCTATGTTGGCGATACCCTATTTGTAAAAAGAAAAGTGACATAGGGAACATACCTTAAAGATAAGAAATGGTTAAGACCTCTCCAAGTGAATAAATTGTCTAAAGTGCAAGATATTCTCAAAATGAACTCCAAAGAGGCAAGGGTGTTCAACGTAATCACTAGTAAGGGAAAATCGTCTTTATAAGGAAGTTTGACAAGGATAAAATCAAAAGACAAAAACTACATTCTTTACATCCTTTCATTTTATCTCTATCTATCTATCTATCTATCTATCTATCCATCTATCAATGATTTTCGTAGAATTTTTAATTAAATTTTTGGAGCGTTTTTACCTAACGCAATTTGGTAAATGAAGACAATAGGTCATACTATTGTTTTTTAGTCATTTTTACGCCTTGATAGAGCGTCATTTTCATGATTTACATGCTTGAATGAGTTGAAAGTTGTCAGAAATGTTAAGAGATAACATGTCTATGCAATGGGCAGGTTTTGCACAATTTTGAGAAGATTTTGAAAGTTTCAGCTGCTGGAAAATTTGTGTCACGATGGACATGTATCGTGGCACGTCTAGAGGAGCATAATGAATTACATATGATTTGTTATTTTTTACCATCGTAGCACGTTGGACATGTATCGTGCCACAATGAGACTTTGAAACAACTTCCAAATCAAATTAATGAAGTCATCGTGCCACAATGGACTCGTACCGTGGCACGATGAGGTTGTTACATAATTTTTCCTATAAAAGCCATATGCAAATTCAGAATAAGGGTTCGATTTTTAGAAGGCTTCAAAGCATAGGAGGCATCTAGAAACCTAAAAACACACAATGGATCTCACATCAACTCATAGTTGGTCCATATTTATGTATGTTTCATTATTCCTTTATTATTGATTGTCTTAATTATGAGTATCTAAGCTTTTTGTTGATTAAGCTATGAGATGACTTTATTGTAAGTTGTAATCATGTAATTTGTTATGAACTCTCTTTGACATCAATAAAATCCTAATATTATTCAATATTATTTGTGTTTAATGCCTTTTATATGATTATGTATGACTACTATCCCTAACTTTTGAATTATATAAATTGATCTTAGAATTTAATTGACTACTAGCCATAGTTGTTAAATCTGACCTAATAAATCTGCTTAACTTGTTATATTAGGCTAGAAATAGAAAATTGTTGAGCTATGACTTGGATTAATGAAGTAGTAATACTTCTGACGGTTATGAATCGACTTAAGAGATTAAAGGATTATAATTTAGGAAAGGGTTTTGACTGAAGAGATTGATAAAAACTATTATGTTAATTCGTCGTAAAACTAGGTGAACATTGAGAGAGAATAGAAACAAATTATTTTACAGTGAGCAATCAAGGATTCGAAGGCTTGATCATCTATTTAATCTAATCTTCAAACCAACTTAATTGCACTTTTTAGTATTTTTATGTAACAAAACCAACTGCCTAGGGCAACCTCCCAATTTAATATATCCTTTACATTAACGAAATTGTTGAGTAAAAATTAACAACGATCTTCATGGATACGAATTTTATGATTATTACGATAGTTTTAGTACACTTGGCAAATATTTATCAGTAAATATTTGATTAACATAATTAATCAAATTAGGATTAGGATGATCTATGAACTTTTGTTTAGATAGTTGGAGATAATATTACATAATGACTTTTTTTTTAAACAAGGGTAAAAGTAGAATAAAAAATTTTAAATTGTTCCGTTCTGTCCATTTTTTAAACAATAGAATGAAAATATTATTCGGTTAATCATATAATATTCAAACAATGGGATGAAATCTTTTTGCATTCTTCTGCATTATATTCAATTTTGTTTCACTCTATTATGTTTCATCAATCCCAATAGAGTCTAAAGTCTAAAGAAGAAATGAAGAGGAAAAATGATAGAGTAAACCACCAAATTGGTCTCTGTCTTTGTAAATCACTCTTAAATTAGTCTCTGACTCTATTAATACTTCACAATAGTCATTGTCTTTGTTAAAAGTTTCTCAATTAAGTCCCTCGTCATGTGACAAAAACATAGAGAGATAGATCTAGTTGAGAAACTTTTGATAATATTTCAAATAGTCTCTGTCTTGATTAAAAGTTTCTCAATTAAGTGTCTCGTCATGCGACAAAAACATAAAGATAGGGGATCTAATTAAGAAACTTTTGATAATGACATAAATTACTTTGAAATAATAATAGAATCATAAACTAATTTGAGAGTGACTTATAGAAACATGGACTAAATTTGTGGTTTACTCAAAAAGGATAGGATTAGAGGAGAGAGAAGAGAAAGAGGACTAATGTTGGATGAACTCTCAAATCTCTTATCTCTTCTCTTATTTATAAATCTTAACCGGTCAAGTTATACTTAACCCTAATTAAACCCTAATTCTAATCTAAAAATTTTCCTCCTTTCTCCACACAATTAATCTAAAAAATCTTTATTGAAAAAAGCCTTTGAAGGGAATCAAACTCGAGCCTTACTGGCTTCTTCTCAACATTTTCACCACTAAACCACCAACAATTTTCTTAATTTAATTTTGCTTTCATTAATTGATATCTAATATCAAACACCGTGTTTTTTTTTTGGGAGTATTCATAGACCTTATTAAGCCTAAATTTTAAATTAACATTTTTACAAACAACCAATTTTACCATGTTAATGGTTAGAATCTGAAAAACACATTTTTAATCGACTTTCTAAATCTCTTTTTTTTTTTTATTACAAAACACTAAAGGTATTTTAATTTCAAATACGGGTCAAATCTATAATGTGATATACTTTATTCTTATATATTGTAGTTGATATGACCTGTACGATGCACGGGTCAATGGTCTAGTTATTATTATTTTGAACAAAACGGTTACCTAACCCTAATATTGCATCAACATAGAAAAACGAATGCGGTTCACGTACCACTTCATCCACTCTAATGGAAAAACGAATGTATATATTATTTTGATAGACACGCTTCAATTTGAGAAGCATTTTTACTATTTTAGCAAATTTTGGCGAATAAAATTATCAATCTTTACAATGCAAAAATATTATTCTTATTGTTTTTCAAATGCATCTTCTCAGCTTAAATTTCATCTTCTATCTATCACAATTGTTCACTATACAAGTTTCCTTCCCCTTATTAACAATTTAAGAAACACAACATTTTAGAAAATGAGAACTAAAAATATTTTTATTAAAGAGTAAATGGACCTAAGCTACTTACCACATCCAAGACCAAGTTCCTTACTACCTAATCTCCCCGTGACAACTAATTATACATTCCTTTATTTATTTTGTCCTTGCTACCTAATCTCTTTATCTGTAGGACATGAGCTAGCAACCTCGTGCATCGCACGTTAATAAGATTTACAATAGTTTAATGAATATCATTGAATGATATTCCATTTTCTATATACTATTAGCATAGTAGTTAACTAAAGAACTTTATTTTCCAACATGTCTCCCTGGCTATTGGTTGACAAATGACAACATCACAGGCCTACAGAATTTTCATGGGAATGAATATATTATAGGTGAACAATCTGGTAGTATTTTTCCTTCAAATTCATATGGGACCCATAAGATTTGGTGGGACTCATGTGAATTTTAACCAATCAAAGAGAGTGTGTTGAAAAGTGTGTGTTAGAAGGTGTGTTGCTAGCATTTCTCTTTTAAAGTTTGATTGGATGGTTATTCTTTTAATAAGTCAAATTAGTCTATTAAATTAACATTAAAAAGATTCGAATATGATATCTTAAGAAAAACATATTTTTAAGATCTTTGATCAACATTATTAGACCAACCCAAATAGATTGGATACATTTTTATCTACCATCTAATTATTTAATATTGTGTCATTTTTTATATTTAATATTTCAAATAAATTTAAGTTTTAGATGAGTTTTACTTACAAACACTCAATCAAATTTCCAGGATATCAAAGAAATTTTCTATGTTATCTAGCTACTTCTTACCATGCCTTCCTAGCTGTACGAACATTTTTAAATATCACTTTAAATTATATCAGTTAATGAAATGAAAGGATTTGTATACTTCAAAGGTAGATTAATTCAATTAATAAAGAGTTAGCTCATATTTTACAAGTTCAGTCGATAAAAAGTTAGATTATATTCTATAAGGAGATGAATTTCCACAACCAGCATAAAAATCTCGTCAATGTGTGATATGTAAATATTTTTATCTCGTTAATGTGTGATATATAAATATCTTTGTCCGTATTTTATGAACTTTAAAACCTACTTCAAAGAGTGTATGGAATCCAACCACGTCAACTTTTTATTTTAAAAAGGCTTAAATATGCATTTCATCCCTATAATTAGGGGTCGTTTGAAATTTCATCCCTAAGCTTACTAATCCTCCCATTTTGCCCTTGCAAATATTAATCATTTGACTTTTGGTCCTAATTAAGTTTTTTTGCTGAGGTGCACTGTCATTAGCGACGTGGTGCCCATGTGGCAAGTGATGATTGGGCAATATGGTTGGCTTAAATAGATCTTTCGTCCCTGCAAATATAGGTCATTTGAATTTTCGTCCATGAAATTACTAATCAGATGTAATTATGACCATTTTTCAAATGATTAATAATTGTAGGGGCAAAATGGGAGGATTAGTAAGCTCATGGATGAAATTTCAAACGACCCCTAATTACAGGGATGAAATGCATATTTAAACCTTTTAAAAAATATATATAAAACTTTCTATTGTACCGCACTCTTATCTATAAATTGGACAGCTTTTTGGAGCTTTATTCTTCATCATCTAGAGTGTTTCATTTCATAGTCAGAAAAAACATCAAGACAAAAACACTAGAGATGGCTATCAATAATGGAGAGGAACAACAGAACCAAATCATTGGACACACAGATCTTTCTCACAAGACTCTCCTTCAGAGTGATGCACTTTATCAGGTTTATTCTCCACAAGACCACAATTATTATCTATTTTAACTTAATAATTTTTTTTGAGACATATCGAAATTTCACATATCTCTCTTCTTTTTTTTTTTTGCACTATTCTTTGCTTACTTATAGGAAAACTTGTTCAAGATTTTTACTAGTAGCAATTTAAACTCATCAATTGCTAAGTCTCTTATATTTTTGTTTTTTATTGCATGATTTGATTTGATTACATCTAAATCTCATATATTTGCTAACACTTAAATTGTTACTTTGTCATAAAAAAAAATAAAAAATACTTGTGCAGTATATACTTGACACAAGTGTGTTTCCAAATGAACACCCTTGCTTGAAGGAGCTTCGTGAGATGACACAAAAACACCCTCGGTAATATCATACTTGTCTGTTGTCTCTCCTTATATAATGAAAAAAACAATTTTGTTGTGTTCCATAACAAGTATATGCTAATTTGGGGGATGCTTATTTCACTTGTTTAAAGTGAGTGGATATATATTTACTTTAAAACAATAAAGTAAAGTGTAGTGATAATTGCTCATTTAATATATAATTAAGATTATGCTTGTCCTCTCAAAAAATTAAGATTATGATCAAATACATACTTTTTTCTCAATAACTATATTATTGATGGAAAAACATATACTAGCACTAGTTTTATTTTTACACCTATACTTTTACTATATTTATGTAATGAATTATGAAATTATGAAATTTGTTCCAACCTCAAATCACGTTTTCAAAGCATTGTCCTTTTTGTGATCTTGGGCAAAGACCACACAATTTTTTGAATTTGTAAAAGGTGACAAATTAATTGATAGAGAAGTATGAATGTTTGTTTATAAATTGAGTTTAGTCTCAATTTGGTAACTTTGCACCAATGTTTCAACCTCAAGCCACATTTATGAGGTAGTATCTACTTTGAGGTATTGCGCAAAACCCTCACGGTTTATTAGGTAAAAGACACCTCACATAGAGAAGTGTTAGTGTTATTTATACCTAATATTAGACTTGATTTTCAAGCAATGCAAGTCTTTTTGTTGCATCGGACGTCTCGATCGGGACAAAATTATCAATATATGTATTTTGTAATTTTATATTTTCAATTTATTACAATATACATATAAGTTGTAACTTTAGTGTCTCAAAGACTATTAATTAATAATATACATGATGTAAAAACAGGAACCTTATGGCTACACCTGCTGATGAAGGACAACTTATAAGGATGTTGATTAAGCTCATCAATGCAAAGAACACAATGGAAATTGGTGTCTACACTGGTTACTCTCTGCTCTCCACTGCTCTTGCTCTTCCCTCTGATGGAAAGGTAAAGAGCCACCTCACAAAATATAATTAAATTTTAATATTGCACCTCATATTATTGTCCTTGATATTGTTCCTCAAACATCTTATAGGAACTTGTTTCATAAGAATATTAAAATGAGTTGTTAAAATCTTAAATTAAATAGGCTGAAATTTGTTAAGAAATTGATATTGAACGGCATATAACTTTTTTTTGTTTAAGAAAGAAGGAATATATAATTAAAATTAGTTATCTTCCTAATTAATCATCATGAAATAATGATTAACTCATGATTGATTATTAATTTTATTAGGTATTGGCTTTGGATGTGAGTGGGGAATACTATGAGCTAGGATTCCCTATAATTGAAAAAGCTGGAGTTGCTCACAAGATTGACTTTAGAGAAGGACATGCTCTCCCTCTTCTTGACCAACTTATTCAAGACGTGCGTTTGCATCATTTGCCACCAACTTTATTTCATTATTATATAAGTCCAACTTTATTTCATCCATGCACGTTTACAAACTTGGCATAAAAAAATTAGGATTAATTTAATTGGTGTCCATTAATTTTGCAGGAAAACAACAAGGGGGCATTTGATTTTATTTTTGTGGATGCTGATAAGGATAATTACTTAAACTATCACGAGAGGGTAATTGATCTTGTTAAAGTTGGAGGATTGATTGGATATGATAATACCTTATGGTTTGGATCAGTTGCTGCTCCAGATGATGCACCTATGCTAGATTTCGTTAAGCGTTTACGTGGTCATGTGATTGAGCTCAACAAGTTTTTAGCTAAAGATTCAAGGGTCGAGATTTGTCAACTCCCGGTTGGTGATGGCATTACGCTGTGCCGCCGCATCATCTGATCCCTCCTTTGTGATGATTAATTTAATTTGTGTGCATGGAGAATTTGGTTTTCTTATTATAAGTTTTTTAATTTTTAACAAGGTTATGGCTTGTGGAGTGTGCTATAAAATATAAATATATTTTATCGTTAAAAAACAAAAATATAAAATATTTTACCCGAAATTTTCGATTTTATTGGAAAAGTTTGGTAAGAGTATCCAAATGAATGTTTCACCTACTTCGTACCCACGTTTTTAATTTTTGTGGAGGCCATAGAGGCCCTATAGTATGGATGTTGTATTTATTTTTTTCGTTCTCCAGTTGGATCTTTATAATATAATATAATATTATTCTCTATTTCTATCAAAAATATATTATTCTCTCATAATAAGAAATCTAGCAATATGTACCAAAAAAAAGCTGTGGATATCAAAACTACTTTTCTTCTCCGGCCATCAAACATAACATGTTCAAGTAAGAGAGAGCTCTTGGATAAATATTCTCTCAATCATCTCTAGTACTTCTTTTTATAATATAATCGATTTTAATGAAAAAAAATTATATGCACTTTTAGACTATTTTTTATTTTATTTTATAAAAATTAACGATAGTTGATTAGCTAACTAATAACGGATAAACTTGTATAGCGGATGAACAAACTGATCTTGAATTAGGTGATAATGATATGACAATACTTTAATTAATTAATTAATGTTAAAGCTATTTAGAAGTTAGTAATTTAAAATTTGTTAATTAATATATATTATTTTAAATTAATTTTTATTCACTATTTAGTTTTTAAAAATTGTACTTTATTATTTTAAAAAAAGTAATTGTAAAATTAAACGTAACAATTATAGAAAACACTTAGTGAGTGTAATTGGAAAAAAGAAAAAAAAAGTCTATGTTTTACATAGTAGAGTGTTTTTTTTTTTTTTAGAGAAAGGTGCTTAAAACATTTCATTAATAATCAAAGTTTCAATACAATTTGATATATGAAAATAAATAACGGGACTAGCGAGAAATGTGGCTTCCCCTGCAAGAGTGTGAGCCACCACATTAGTTTGTCGCCTAATAAACTCTACCCTAGAGTGTTTTAATGAGCATAATTGGAAAACTTAAATGCAGAAAGACTTAAATGCAACCTTAGACACTCAGACTCACTAATAATGTAGTAATTGGTGAATGTGTCAAAGATGACAACGACAAATTTATTTTAGCCAAAACTGAATGGTTGTCGCCTAGATGTGTTGTTCATGTTGGGGGAGTGATTGTGGTGTTACTATTGCATACAATTGGGTCCATGAACAGGGGCGGATCTAGACTCTCAATACCAATACCAGTGAGACACATTTTTTTTCAAATAATTAAATAATACGGAATTTAATAAGAAATTATATTAAAAATAGTTGTAGCAATCAAAATTACAAAGAAAATAATCTATTTTCTATTTGTTGAAAATGAACTAAAATTATATCATTACTAATTGTTTTAAGAACATCTCTTTCTATATAGGTTACAATAGATGAATAAAATGTTCTAGCGGGATATTGCATACAAACGGGTGAGCATGTTGCGCTCTTTTTTTGAAGCAACTCGCAATTGCATAGAAATTATAAAAAAATAACAGATCTCTGTATTGATATATGAATAAAAATATAGACATATATACAAATTGTACAAAAAATGATTTCCATATTAAATATGAGTAATAATATATGCATGTGTATAAATTAAAAAAAAATTGGTCCTCGTATTAATATATAAGTTTTTTTTTTTAAGAAACTAAATGAAATATAATAAAGGAACAATCAAAACCTCAAGCACAATGCGTGCCGAAGGGACCTAAATAATGTTAATTACAAACCAGTAAGGCTAAAAGCAGTCAAAAAGAAACATAAACAGACAAAACATTACATGACAATCTGTAAACAACATAAAGGATTTTGTCTCCAAAAGGGATAGTCAAAAGTTAAAATATAGATACATAAATTAAAAAAAAAAAAAAATCCTCTTATTAGTATATGAGTAAAAATACAGGCACGTGTATAAATTACAAAAAAACTATGTCCTCGTATTAATATATGAGTAAATATACAGACACATCTATAAACATAAAATAATTAAATATCTGTATTAATATACGGGTAAAAATTATACAGTAAACCAATATAAAAATTAAAAAAAATAAAAAAATAGACCTAAACTGGTGTGGCACTTGCCACAGTGTGCCGTGTTGAGATCCACCTATGTCCATGAGCTAAATTTGAGATCAATTGATTTTGAGTTAGATTCAAAAGTACTTGTTGATAATTTCGTCCTTTTCAAGTGACTTGGGTGAGTTTGATGACATTATATGTCATTGTAAAAACTTATTTTTATCTTTTTATAAACACAACATTAAGTATGTGAGAAGACAAGTTAACGAAGTTGCTCATGCTCTTATGATGACGACCACATTTCAAACTAATTTTTAAATTATGATAGAAATACCTCGTTGTATTAAACACATTTTGATTAATGAAATATTATAAGTTTTCTCTTGAAAAAAAATTACAGTGATGCCCGATCTTAACTAGAAAGTGAGAAGACACTTTTTTTGTAGGAATAATGAGGACGGCCCCCCTTCCCTTTTTTTTTACCTTGCAATTATAGAATACCTGCTTTATTAATTATAAAAGTATAAAGAGTAAAGAAGTTTTAGTTAAAATAATAAGGGTAAAATTGACAGAAAATATGATAAGTTTTAAGCTCAAAAGTTATTTGAAGTAGCTTATCAATAAAAGTTATAAGCTCGTAATGAAATGAGTGAATATTAAAGCTTGTAACCAAGCTACGTTAATGAATTTATCATTTGTAACAAAAAAAAATAAAAAAATATCATCAAACGATGAGACTCTATTCAAATATAAGTAAAATCTAGCCAATAATTATTCTAACCAAGATTTAAACTCAGGTTTCCTTGAGCGTTTTGTCTTTAATAAGTTCATTAACCACTTAAACTTATTCACTCGATTCATTATCTTATAAGTTAAGAGTGAACCAATAAAAAATATCCATATCCTAAATAACATAATGAAAGGCATATAAAACATATATAGAGTGACACAGACACAAAACATAAAAAAGGAAAACAGTGTACTTTGCCACAGGATATCATTGGCCAAGTCATCTGATCTTATGCCTATGCAGTCATTATTAAAACATATAAATGAACCCCTCCATGATACATCTGAAAGCTTATAAGGTACTACATTATTGAATTCAATTATACTTTAAAATCATTGATACAAAATTCACAACTGCAATCAGCATAAATCATTAGAGCAATGTGAGTATCTGAGCAAGAGTGTTTAAGTGACTGATAGTAGCATTCCACAAATCACTAATACAGAAGTCACAATTTCAATCAGCATAAATCATTAATACATAATTCAATTATTTGGCATCATAAGTAACTCTTCCACTATTGTAAAAAAAAGTAACTCTTCAACTAAACATCAAAATTAGTAAGAATTGTTTGAAACCATTGGAAAAATGAACTCATCATAAATACATATAGCTAAGCTCATTTCGGGTATGTTAGGATTGTCTCAATTGAGCTTATCTAATGATGTAAACACTTATGAGACTGTTTGGGAGAGCTTATGAAACAGTTTATGACATGTTTATAATCGGTTGTCAGCTTATTTTCATAACGCTCTCTAGGATAGCTTATAAAAACATCTTATAACTCATATGAAAACAGTTTGACATTGTTTAATCTTTTGTAATAAAAATAGCTTATACATAAACACTTATATGATAAGTGGTTATGCCATAAGTTCCATGACTTTCATAACACATTACTAATTTCCTAACCTAGCAACAGTTCCATGAATTTCATAGCTCAAGCCATATGATAATGCTTAGTGATCATAGTTTCAACAAGACTGCAATAAGCAGGAAGTAAAACAAGAAGACAAACACACAATTCGGGTAACGGACAGGCGAAGCAGATTTAGAGAACTGAACAGATCCATTAAAGCTTCCAACTCCACCAGGGTTGCTCACTGGACTTGTATTAGGTACAGAAATATTCTTGCAAGACCCAAAGGACGCACCTGCCTGCAAAATTTCAGTAATCATGTGATTGTTAAATTTTTTATTTTTATAAACAAAAAACTTTTTGGTGTCTACCTCTTCGAAAAATTTTTTTGGTGTCTAATAAAGACTCTAGTTAGATAAGTATACTTTTAAAATTTCTAGGACAGAAAGGGAACATGGTTAAAATGAAATTTTGAGATACAATCAATTCAAACATATTAATGATGTTTTCAGTACTTTCAACACAAATTCACAATGAAAATTCACCATCACCCTCAAGTGACTAAACCTTTCTTTTGTCTATCAAATTATTGTCAGTTCAAGAATTATAGAAACAAATTTATATGAGTGTTGTCAATCGCATATCGCTGAAGATAGCGGATTGTTCAAAACCTGCTACACAACAGCACTATAACGCCACTATTTGACAATATTTTGTACCAAATAGTGTATAACAGAACAATAGCAATTTGTTCAAATTCCGCTACGCTATAGCGCTATTGCGGCATCATTTTACAACACTGATTTATACCCCAAAAAAATGTGGATAAACTTTAAATGAGGTGACTGACTGACCAATTATCTGATCCTATGTTCGGAAGGACAATTTATTATATTACCGTGATCTAATGTTCAACAAATACACAATCAAGCTTCAAAGAATATCCTCTGGATATTCTGATCATGTGAACGAACATTTCAAATAAATTACTATTAAAGTTTGTAAATTATTAAAATCTGGAAAATTTCTACAGGGTGTAAATTAATAATCAAATAGGTTTCCAGTTATTAGTTTGGGAATAGAAGATATACAGCAACAAGTAATGAAAAGAAATCTGAAGCTTCAGACACTAACGGTAAAGGCAAGAAACGTAGACAAACCTGACAAGCAACAACTGTACTACATCCACACAATGAGTGGCCATTCATTTTATCCACAATATCAAAAACACCGCCTCCATCACTCCTCTGCATCAAATTTTAATCAGAATTAAATTGTTTGCGACGTGTGTGCTATATAAGTATCATAATAAGTTTCTATTAACAACAATGAACATTAAGGAATACCATGTAAAAGTTAACAGCTATGAAGTTAGGCACCACATTCCCTGCAGCT
>Ga0099826_10001085_pt1 | contig 15456 bp, 6 predicted proteins | sample Mtrugardesep15_FD_76830 | JGI IMG/M metagenome (GOLD analysis project Ga0099826, IMG submission 76830) | Root nodule microbial communities of legume samples collected from California, USA - M. trunc garden sep15 | ecosystem: Host-associated > Plants > Roots > Nodule | place: USA: California... | reverse complement strand
TTTTTTTTGAGAATATTTGATGATTGTTTCCATGTTGGTATTTCAGATCCATTCAAGGAAGATGAATGTTCACCCAGATGTAAACTTTGAAGAACTAGCTCGGTCCACAGATGATTTCAATGGTGCACAACTGAAGGCTGTCTGTGTTGAGGCTGGCATGTTGGCTCTGCGCCGTGATGCAACTGAGGTTTGTTTTCTTCCAGATTTGGAACAACTAATTTATACACCCTGAATCATCTTACAAGATATATTCTATGAATTATATAAGCACAACAAAATCCTATGATTAACAATTAATTTTGGTTGGACATTTGTCTTGGCAAATTTACCCCTAACAACCTAGTTTTGTTTTCAAGTTTAAATCTACACCATAATTGAAGAGAATTTTACTAATTTTAGTTGGTCAACATACATCATGAATATTGAAACTGAAATTTAGATAAGTTTATATAATAGATTTATAAAATTGAAACAAGAGAATTTAATTAAAACAGATATTTTACGAAAATATATATACAACGGAGCACAATTTCATCATAATCCAAGCATAGGTTTTAGCTACCCATTGGTAGTTTGAGTGATTAACCTCCCTGGTGCCAATTTCGGTGGGCCTATTTGGCATCTTAATAAAATAATAATTGAGCTTGATAGTTATACGTTTAGGCATAATATTTCATCATAATATTTCTTTTAAGCATGCTTACACTGATAAATTGAAATATGTTAACAATTCTAGTGTGTAGTTTTCAAACCTTTATATAGTTTGCCATAGTGATGATTAACATTTTTGTTAAATCAGTGCAAAAGCAAGCACAAGACCAACATATAATTTGCTTCTTTTCTTATATTACCCGTTGATGTGGGAATTTCCTTTCAATCTCTTTTTGTTTCAAATGTAGGTGAACCACGAGGACTTTAATGAAGGTATAATTCAAGTCCAAGCAAAGAAGAAAGCAAGCCTGAACTATTATGCATAAACTAGATTCTGTAACAAACTATTTTTCAGTTCAAAAAAATCTGAGACATCTCAGGCCAAGAGAAAGCCTAATTTGGTGTTTGACATTTACTTACTTATTTTGGGGTGCTATTTTACTCTAATCACATGATTTATTTGTGACCTACATAGCTCGCCAAGATTGTAATGTAATCAATTTCGAAAAAGTATTTGAAACTTATTCCGTTTGTTATATTTTAATTCATGCAATCAAGCTTTGCGTTAGACCAGTTGAGTTGTGAGGATCACGTTTCTCAGTGTCTGGATCATGGAATGATTTGGTAGTTGTTAATTTAGAATTGATTTCAACAAAATGTTATAGTAAATATCACAAATAATCATGATTCGATGTCGTAACATTGTACCATGAACCGGTATTGTTTTAGCACAAGAAAGGGTAACTTAGTTCAACTTAATAATTAATAAGAGGATTTGATTTTAACCTGTGGGCTGTTGCCTATTGGAACTCGGTGTAACCAATTACTCAAGTTAAAATGCTATTGCTTGAGATCAAGAAACTATGTTTTGCAGTCAAAAATATAATCATGGAACATATTCGAACGTGACCTGATTATTAGATTAGGTTGGATTGGACTGTAAAATGTTCAAGTCTAGTTTATCTTTTTCAAATTTAAGGTTGAATCTAGTTATTTTTATCAAATGTTAATTTCTTTTCCTTCACTTATACGTGAAAATATATTTTTCTCTTGGAACAAGAGACTAAAGATAAAAGCAATAGAAAAAACTACCAAGATGTCCTAAAAATTCTCTGGAAAGAGACCCCGTCTATCTCCTCGAAGAAGATAAGCTTTAACTAATTTGGAGGCTCGATTGAGAGAATGAGAAGGTCGATATTGTCTAAATCAAGGCTCTGATATGTGAATATCCTTCTTTGCTAACTTTCCAATTCTGCAATGCAAGTCAAAGTTGGCACCGTGTAATCTTCAATCTTCGAGTGTCTTGAAGTCATATATATCACTAAGAACTTTTGAGTCACTTTTCACCATGAGATTAGGAACTCTTTCATGCCATATTTCTCTATTTACACAGAGCTCTGTTGTTGATCCTATTATAAACACAGCTCCAATTTCATCATCATTTGCACACCTTTCATGTTGAAGATATCACAAAACTATGAAATCTATGATCAGCCATAAGACATTAAAGTTTGGATTCGATGTTAATCTTCCATTTCTATAATATTAGCTTCCATTCACCGTCATATCTGATTCAATTTGTTTTTTGATATAATAGTATGCATTGCTAACGGGAAACTCATTAGAGGCAGCGAGATCACAATCATAAACTAAAGGCGGCGAGATCACAATGATCCGATTAAGCGTTTTCAAGAAAAACCAATTATGATTCAGCGTGTTGAGAAAAACTAATTGAGAATCAAAACTAAATTCCACCTGTTATCCAAATCGACCAAATTTCTAACTCAAGAAAGCATCATTCACGATATGAGGTCTTATCCTAGCTAGGCAAACAATAAACTTCCCAACTACTGGTCAAATGTGTCTGTCTACCTGTCTTGCTATCACCAACTAAAATCGCTCCTAAGGTTTAACATGATCCAGGAATGAAGGGTGTTTGGAAACATTGGTTTTACGATCCCACCAGACATACTACCAAAAACTCAAACTACCTACTAGCTTCACACCGACCATGCGCCAAGCTGCGTTTTCAAACACAATACTAATATTAAGCTGAGATAATGGTCGTACTGATTGGCATAAAAAACTACAAACATGGTTAAATCGACAAATATAACAAAAATAGATAACCATAACCATACTACTGAAATTTTACAATGATAACAATGTTGCTCTGAGAACAATATAAGAAACGATATAAAACTGTAAATTTTGAAATAACCTCCTAATTAGCAAATAATACTAGATATGGTCAAAATGTTATCACTAGGATGGCTGAAAGCTAAAAATGCCATGTTTGTGTTTGGTACTCAGAGGTGGTGGTATCCTAGGCACACCTTGTGCTTTGGAACCGCCTTTTGGTTTGGCTATATAATTCCATTTTAGTTTCTTAAAAAACAAAAAAATACTAAACTCATAAAAACTCAATTGTATATCGAAAACCAAAATCCCAAAATCACTAGAGTAACATAATCTTTTTTTCAGTCTAACATGATAACTAAATGTGCTTAACACTTGATTTCCTTCAAGCCATAGGCAAAGTAGAGAAAAGTTGGATCAGTGGCACCATCCTTGTAGTAAGCAAACACAAGGCTTCCATCATCATGCATGCTCTCTCCAACAAAACTGCAACATTGATTAATTACTTAATCAGTTAGGATTATTTATACACAATAAAGAATAAACTTAATAAAACCAAAAATAATTATGAAACACATACAATTGTAGGTCCTTGAGTTTTGGGAGAAGGAATTTAGTTGCTGCTTCAATGTGCTTCTTGAACAACTCTTGCTTCTCTGCCTCTAATTTAGATGTCAACAACTTAATGTATCTCTTGATATAAGTAACAAATTGCTTCTTATCAAAAGCTGGTTGCTCCTGAAGCCTGAAAGTGTCAACAATATCAACCACTTTAACAGCTTGATCATCAACGCCATCATCCTCGTCTCCACCCTCTGCAGAAGGGTTAGCACCAATATTCACATCCACTGCTCCTTGAACAACCCACTGCAAATAATCACATTACACAATCAACTTTAGGCTAATTTATGAACATATAATTGGTGACATAAAAAATAAAGCATAGAAAGAAACATTATTATAAAATAAAGAAATTTGTTCCTAACCTTTCCTTCCACTTCCCAAAGCATTCCATTCTCAATTTCCTTGTAGGGGAATGAATCAGAGAGAAGCTCATCACCTAGATAAATTCATCAACAAAGTAAAGTTTATAAGTAAAAGCATTAGAATAAATTTTTGTTTTTAACATGCTCATAACCAAAAACAATATTCTTAAATATTAGTAGCAGTTAGTAATCTCACAAACTAAAATCCACAATCAAGTATTAGGTTAGGCTAATCATGTTTAAGGGTAGAAAATATTAACGTAGCACTTTGTGGTAAACTCATATTTAATCCTCCGTCACAAACACAACAATTTTTAAATTAGAGACCAACAAATTCTATTAAATTTTAAAATTTTGGATAATAATGAAAAACCTAAAGGTTACACCACAGAACACAAACATAAAACTTCATACTTTGCCACAAGTTTGATCTATAATAGTGTGTGTTTGGTCCCAAGAAACAGAGAAATTTAAGGTTTTTCAAAAAAATTATATCAACCTCGTGGCAAAAAAAAAAACTCTAAAGCTAGAAAAAATTTAACTACCATACAAAAGGTTAGTATACACCCTAAAGAAGAATTATTTAAAACCAAAAGTGAAGTTTATCAAAAACGTGTATAAAAGCATAACAAGAAATTCATTCACTAAACACAGGCGACAAGTATTTAACATTCATCGTAATATTTGGTTAAAAAATAAAAGGCATTCATTATGCTAACAAAATCCTATGAAAAACAATGGAGAAAAGTAAAAAAACCCTAATTGGGTGGTAAAGTAAAACAAAAAACTCAAAGATGCAAGGTTTACCCGTAAGAAGATCCTGGTAAACAAGCATGGTTGCGGTTGTTGTTGTTCTTTTTGTGTTTGTGAAGAGAGAAGATTACGATAGAAGGAAGAGAGAAGCAAAAGAAGGAGAGAGTGTTAATTAGCGAAAGTGAGATTCAGTAGAAGAGAGGAGTGAGTATTTATAGAGCAAATAATGAAGAGTTCAAGATTTGTTAGGATTCTTTTGTTTGTTACATCTTATTATTGTTACACACCATGATATGTTCATATTTTAAAAATATATTGTATATTTAAATTTAGATTTTTTATTTAAATATATATCTAGGTTTGGATACCGATATGTTTATTTTATTTTATTTTAAAATAATTGTTAGAAATCTTCCTATCAAATAGTGCATATATAAAGTAAACAATATCTTTAAGCACACTTTTGGGTTGGACTTTTCTTTCCAAAAATACCCTTAATTTTAAATAAAAGTAATACATGTAACAAATAGATAAGAATAAATTTAAATATCAAAACAAATATAACAAACACGATATGAATATATATATATATATATATATGTTTTTTTTTCCTTTATCATTTAAAAATATAACAAACTATATGACTATATTTATACTTACTTTTTTATTATTCCAATTATACTCTTAAACAACTTTTTCTATAATAAAGATTGTTGTTCGTGTCATTAAAAAAAGAAACAAACATTTATATTTTTACTTTTAATCAAAACAAAAATTTCATAATAGTTCATAATTTTCAATGAAAAGAGCATAAGACGGGTGCCCGTCTTTTCACTAGTTATATATAAAGAAAACTCATTTTTGGGCTGAATTTTTCTTTTCAAAAATACCCTTAATTTTCAATACAAATAACACATGTAACAAATAGATAAGAATAAATTTAAATATTAAAACAAATCTAACAAACACGATATGAATATTATTTTTTTTGTTTTTTTACCTTTATCATTTAAAAAGTGTAATAAACTACATGAGTATATTTATACCTACTTTTTTATCATTCCAATTATACCCTTAAACAATTTTTTCTATAATAAAATTGTTGTTGGTGTCATTAAAAAAAAATTATATTATATTTTTTTGTTATATTATATTATTGTCGGTGTCGTTGAAATAGATAATCATGGTTAGTTTGATTTTTTATAACTTGAAAGCAACAAACATTTATATCTTTTTAAGTTTTAATCAAATTCTAAATTTCATAAAAAAAACACAGTTCATAATTTTCAAACGTTAGCGCAATTCGTGTCCGTCTTTTCGCTAGTATAAAGTAAAGTTTTTTATGTCATGTGTCACTTCGACGTTTATTCTCAATATGTTTTTATTGTTTAAAACTAGTGTTTTGATTTGTCATAAATATCTCAACAAACTACATACATTACTTTGATCTTATCCACTAAATATTTCATTATAATTTTTAATTAATTTGTAAAATATTTTTTCAATAAGTTTAATAATTTAATCATAATTCAAATTTCAAAAATATTTTATATATTTTTTTTATGTATGTGTGTTACTCCAATGTTAATAATATTTTACCTTTTTTCTATTTATTCAATTTTTTTTTTTTAATCGGAAATTCTTTGCTTGCAACTGCCGAGACTAATATATGAAGTTGGTTAGGATCAAACATTACTCAATACTAACAAACTAACAACCAACATTTGCAATTAAAAAAATTATTCAATGAATATAAAAAGCGATGTTTTGCTTATTTGATTAACCATTTCTAGAACGACTTATGAGATAACCAAGTATATAGAAATAAATATAGGTATTAATATGAAAAATAAAACAATAAAGAGAGAGAGAGTAATAATCGGGGCCGACCCAAGGGTAAGGCCACTAAAACCCTCACTTTGGGCTTACGAACAAAAAAATATTTTTCTTTTAAAATGTTATAAGCATAAAGGCCTCATATGCAGATAAAAAATACCTCATATATCAAAATTTGCTTTACGCCTCACTTACTTTTGAAGATTATTGGGTCGGCCCTAGTAATAACACAAGAAGAGTATGAGAGAAAGTTGACTTAAAAGTTATCACAAAATAATTGTACAAATATTATTTTTCTTCTTTAAAGCTGACAATATGACCACAAATTTACATGTGATATGCTTATTTTCAGTTTTTTTTGCTATACTTCAAAATTAAGATAAATTTGTAAGCGCCTTGACCGTAAAATTTGTCGGACGTTTTAATTTATTTAAAAATAATTTAAAATGAAAATATGATTTTATTTTTAAGTTAAAGACAATTTTATTAATGAAAGTTTGACAATAAATCAAATGTCAAGACTACAAAAATATAAGACGGAGTGTCTTCGATCCATATGGAATCTAAATTACGAAGAACATATTTAGCTATAATGAGCAGCTTCGTTGGCTTCATACCTGATATGCAAAAAAAAAAAATCAAACCACGGAAACAATAGAATCTTTAATAATAGAGCCGACATAGGTGGGAGATTGTTGATGAGCACTTAACGCCAAGACTACATTAGAAGCTTTTGATTCTATTATAAGATTCATAAAGGACACGACTTTCACAAATTTCAAACCTTTCCGCATGGCTAAGGCTTCTACAAACTCTGAATCTGATAATAGTGGCGGAGCTAGGATTATTATAAAGTCTAAGAAAAAAATTTGCAACACATTTATAGGGGTTTACATAAGTAATTGCAAGCAAATAATCAAAAATCTAAAGAAAATTGGCCAATTTATAGGGGTTTATATAAGAAATTCAGTGCGATTTACATAAGAAATTGCAAAAAGTTTAGGTCGGAGCCCGGGCTCGCCGGGCCTTAGAACTGCCACTGTCTGATAATGAAAAAACTTGTCAGCCACTAGCAGCAACGAAAACACATTCATTATCTCTCACCATACTACCAATACCCCAGTTGGCCCTTTTTTTTGGACATGTTGCATCAACATTACGCTTATAGAAACAACTAAAAGGAGGTGCCCAATGAACATTAGATATTGGCAAAATTGGATCTCCACTTAGGGTCTCCAACAGCATCGTACTAGCACTCTTAAAATTCACAATAGATTTTTGCGCCTTTTGAACAGAGGCAGCCACATCGACATCAGTCCCCTCAAATAATATTTCATAACACAGGGCCAAAACATGAACTATAATATCCACATCAGCTTCAATAATATTTTTCTCCTACCATTTCTGAAAAGGTACGTACCTGAAATCTTACAAATTAAATACCACACCTAAAGAGGAAGCGAACCATACCTTTGTTGGTCAATATGGCTAATAAGGTAGCGTGCTAGAGGGGGGTGAATAACGCTTTTGAAAAACTTTTCGGAGATTTAATAAAAACAATTTCAATCAAATTGACTAATTGGAAATACACTTGAGCAATCACGACAATATAAAAAAAGGATAAGACTATGTGAAAAAAAAGATTCAATGTAGAATTGAGAGATTCACAATACAAATCTTATTACAATTAAAAGTTAATAGTTCTTGAACAATTTGCAAAGCTTAAACAATTTTAAACCAAACCTAGATGAAAATATAATAAGCTATCAAAGAAATTCACAATGCATATGTAATTGATGAATTTGAATAGAATTGAAACATATTGATCCAAGCTAAGTATTAAAACCTAATTCAAGGAATTAGATTAATTTTAATCGAAAACAACTTAGATCAACACAAGTTTTTATCCTAACAATTTAATCAATTAACATATGCAATAATCAAAAGTAAAGAGGACAAGGAAGAGAGATAACACCAATATTTTTATAGCAGTTCGCTCTTTTCATCCTCGCTAGAGCTACGTCTACTCTTCTTGATGAAGTACACCTTCATCAAGGTCATCCACTATGTAACAATTGTTGAATACAAAATGTGATGAAACCAATCTTAGTTCTTCAACCCCTATGTAAACACTCCGCCAAACTTCAAATACCCTTTGAATTTGGTGCTCCTTGAATCTTCGAGCTCTTGATTACCCGTGCACCCCTTCGATCTCTTCACTCAAGTCTTCGATGTTACGTCCGGTAAACGAATCCCCTTCGATTGCAAGAACAATTAGAAAGAACCCCCAAGTCCTTTGGAGGTGGAATGAGATTATTCACTTCACTTTAGAACCTTGGTTAAGCCCAACCAATTTCCTTAAAAGAACCAACTTACAATCCCTATAAACACCCTAGCAAATCAATGTGACTTAATGTACAAAGTGATTCTAAGAAAAAGTGTTTAATCTTGAAGAATTTATGAACAAAGAGTTTTTGAGACCTAGAGCGAATAGTTGCAAATGATTCAATAAATTTTGGTGATGTGAGGAAGAGAGTATATATAGAAAGTGAGGCCAAGTGCAATTTTTCATGTGAAAACAACTAAGTGAATCGATTCAGTGTTTTATTGAATCGATTCAGACATCAGAAACACTGTACAACAGATCATGAAGATTGATACGATTCAAGCAATGACAGAATCCATTCAAAATCTCCAGGATGAAGATTGATCTGATTCAGATTAAGTTTGAGTCGATTCAGAGCAAGTTAAAAAGTTTTCATGATACGTTTCAAATTTAAAAAGACACGATTCAGGAGTGAATCGATTCATAGTTTATTTGAGTCGATTCACACAAATCAGAGAGTTTATGTGATACGATTCAGATAATCACGAATCGATTCATTACTACAGAAGCAAGCTTTTGACAGCAAAGAGGATAATTTTGACAAGCAAGAAAAGGAACATTGGCCCATAGATCACTAAGGTGCTTTTAACAAGTTCTAAGTCTATCCTGCAAGAGAAAGGAAATAAGGAGAAACACTATGCTAGTAAGATAATAAACATACAATAAGAACATCATCAAAATAATAGTTGGCACAACTAGCTTCAACCTTCTTTGATCAATGACACTCCATAAAGAGGTGTGAAATGGTCTCACTATGTTGTCCACAAAGAACACACAATTGATCACTACCTATATCTTTTTTGCACGTAGAGTCCTCCAAGAAAATTGTATGTATCTTGGAAAACTTTTCGTTTTACATAATTTTTTCCACACTTGATGATCAATGTTATGCATTGAGCTATGGGAAACATCTACTTCACGCCTTGCCTTTAAGAAATTGTATGAACTCCTAATAGAAGAAAAAAAATAGTTGATCGTGAAACACCTCACACAATTTCATCTTGTAATTGAGAGAAAGAAATTGACAATTGAAGAATTTGTTGAGTCTAAAAGAGGAGAAAATTTTTATTAATTAAAGGGGCATTCCAACCTGGAATATCATGATGAATGAAATCTTAGACAAACATAATATCACAGTTAGGGGGTTTAGAAGACCAAATTTTATGTCCATTTTGATAAATTCTGAGACAAACATAAATGTAGATATAGTAAAATGGTCAATGGCTCAAAATTGCATTTTCAACAATCATATATGATCAAACTTCAGAGTGAAACTTAGCAATTTTAATTGACTAGGCGTTAAGAATAACTTTAGAATAATTTAGTAAATAGTTTTATTTAAAAAAAAAAGTATTAAATAGTTTTATTTTGATTTTAGCTAGACTTGATAGTGTTCATTAAAACATAAGTTCATCAAAATCTTAAAGCATGTGTTTGGAAATATATGTTCTCACGATGCCACGGCACGCCCTACCACTAATTTGGTAGAAAAGCCATTATCTGATGATAATTTTCAATGAATGAATTGATCTAAAAAAGGTGATTTATGAGCGAACAAATAGCATTGAAAATTACTAACATTTGAATAGTTATACTCGTAAGATAGGATCATGCCACGCGCTACATGCAGAGATGTGGGACATATATATTGGTATGGATATGGCTCGAAGACAAGAGATCATACACCTACAAGTGGAGAGCGACTCCAAAGTTTTGGTCAACATAGTAACTAGAAAATGTAACATCAAAGAGAATGTTTCTACCTTGGTTCGACGCATTCATGATCTAAAAAATATGAGTTGGGAAGTTCAAATCAACCATAGATAGCGGCGTGAAGGAAACAAATGAGCGGATTGGCTAGCAAATTTTAGTCTATCTTTGAAATCCTTTGATTTACATGTTATTGAGAATCCTCCTAGAGAGCTTCAATGTCTCCTTTTTTTTTTATCATATTTTCAGTGATTGCATGTCTCAAAATGTTCATTTAATTGCTTAATTTTTTTCTTGGGATCAGCCCTCTTCTTGTACCAAAAAATAAAAAATTGGCAAACAGAACACAAATACATACTAAAATCATAACTCTCACATGAATATAAATAAGAACCATATAAAAATGTAATCTTTGAAACAACCTCCTAATTAAAACTTAAAACTCAACAAAATCACTAGAGTACTACCAATTAAGAACATAAATTTAAACAGCCAAACATGATAACTAAACGTGCTTAACACTTGATTTCCTTCAAGCCATAAGCAAAGTATAGAAAAGTTGGATCAGTGGCACCATCCTTGTAGTAAGCAAACACAAGGCTTCCATCATCATGCATGCTCTCTCCAACAAAACTGCAACATTGATTAATTACTCAATCAGTAAAGATTATTTATCCTCACAAATCAGAAAACTTAATAAAACCAAAAAAAAAAGATGAAAGATAATGATGAAACACATACAATTGTAGGTCCTTGAGTTTTGGGAGAAGGAATTTAGTTGCTGCTTCAATGTGCTTCTTGAACAACTCTTGCTTCTCTGCCTCTAATTTAGATGTCAGCAACTTAATATATCTTTTCATATAAGTAACAAATTGCTTCTTATCAAAAGCTGGTTGCTCCTGAAGCCTGAAAGTGTCAACAATATCAACCACTTTCACAGCTTGATCATCAACGCCATCATCCTCGTCTCCGCCCTCAGCAGAAGGGTTAGCACCAATATTCACATCCACTGCTCCTTGAACAACCCACTGCAAAAAATCAGATTACACAATAAACTTTAGGCTAATTTATGAACCTATAATTGGTGACATAAAAAATAAAGCATTGAAAGAAACTATATTTGGGGACATGAAAAATAAAGTATAGAAAGAAACATTATAAAAAAGAAATTTGTTCCCAACCTTTCCTTCCACTTCCCACAACATTCCATTCTCAATTTCCTTGTAGGGGAATGAGTCAGAGAGAAGCTCATCACCTAGAAAAATTCATCAACAAAGTAAAGTTCATAAGTAAAAGCGTTTGAATAATTTTTTGTTTTTACCAACATTATATTACTCAATCCATCAGCAACCAAAAGCAATAATCTTAAATATTAGTAGCAGTTAGCAATCTCACAAACTAAAATCCACAATCAGTAACCAAAAAAATAAAATCCAGAATCAAGTATTAAGTTAGGCTAATCATGTTTAAGGGTACAAAATATTAATTTAACACTTTGTGGTAATTAAAATCATAAATTTAATCCCCTGTCACAAAAACAGCAACTTTAAAATTAGACCAGCAAGTTTTATCAAAATTTAATCCCCTCCTTCAAATCTAAAGGTTAAACCACAGAACACAAACAGAAAACTTCATGTTCTTTTTGAAAAACCTTAAAACTTCTCTGTTTTTTTGGGACAAGAAAAAACACTTATAGATCAACGTTGTGGCAAAAAAAAAACTTATTTAAAACCAAAGTGAGGTTTATGAGAAACATAACACAAAAATAATTCATGCACTAAATACAGGAACAAGTATTTAACATTCAGCACAACATCAAAATCAAAATTCTATGAAAAGAAAAACAAACCAAAACTAAAGGAAAAAAATCTCAAAGATGAAAGGTTTTTACCTGTAAGAAGATCCTGGTAAACAAGCATGGTTGCAGTTGTTGAAGAAAGAACACAAAGAAGAGAAAGAGTTAATCAGCGAAAGTGAGTGATATTCGGTAGAAAGAGTGGTGATGAGTATTTATAGAAGAAATAATCAAGAGTTAATTAGTTCTCGATTTTTTTTCTCCAATATCTATATCTTATCTATTTTTACGGTTTTTTTTTGTTACATGTTGTTATTGTTTTTTTCTTTGAAAGATTACATGTTATTATTGTTGGACGGTGACAAACTCAAAACACATTTTTTTTTTTACTTATCAAAAGATAATGCACATCATTCCTAAAAAAAATATAAAAAAAATAGATAATACACATCAAGATCTTTTGCAATATTATTTGTTTGGATTTGATATCTTTTTATTTTATTATAAAAAAATATCTTTGTTATTTATTTTTGAATAACTTTTAAAATTCTTCCCAGAAGTTTCATAAAAACAGATAAATCTGTTTTATATAACAGAAAAGAGATCTCCTTATAAAGAAAAAGGATACTTTGTATATGCAAATCTGTTTTTTACTTGTTTTTTGTTTTTAGTTATCAAAAGATTTTTTTCCTTGTATTTTCAATGACACAAATAATATAATATTTTATTTCTAACTCGTTTTTTTGTTACATACTACTCAAAATCTTATTTTAAAGGTAAGATATAATAATAGTTTTATTAATTTAATTTCTCAAAATTAAGGCCAGATTTATTCAAGCTTATTTTATACCAATGTAAAAAGTCACGTCAAAAATATAATTTGATTCAATTATAGATGAAATTTCATCTATAAATTAATGATATTAATGATTTTATTCAATTTTTATTATAATGAAGATCGATAGTGGTCTTTATTAAAGAAAAAATGTATATGCATCATAGCGAAACAAATAAATAATTTGGAAGAGAAATAATATGTATACAATTAAAATAACTGCTCTCTAATTCGACAACTCTATCCCTCAAAAAAAATAAAATTGTGCAGCCCTAACTTGTTTAATGGTGTGCAATTTGAATGCAGTGTGGATATTTCTAGGGGTGTTCATGGTTCATAACTGAACTGTAACTGCACCGCATTAACAGTTTGGTTCAGTTCTTAAAAACCACTTTAATAAAAACTGGTTTATTTTTCAAACCAATTTCATTTCGGTTTAAAGCTGGTTCAGAACCGGTTTACTTATTTTTGACCGGTTTTAAACCGGTTTACTTATTTTTAACCGATTTTTGAACCATATTATTCTTGAACTGGTTTTCAAACCAGATTTTAGTCATTGTTTTAAGAAACCCATTTTTCAGTGACACCGGTCAAAAAATTGATTTTCAGTGATTATAATTTATTTGTTTAAAAAAAGTGATTATGACTTATTTGTACAAAAACAAATTATGCGCAAAATCTAGCAGCATTGGTCAAAATGATCATATTTCAAGGTTATCGCTGACTCTTTACGGTAAAAGGATCCCTTTCAAATTTTAACACGATAATTTTCATTGACCATTTCATTTGGAATGATTATCAATAAAAGTCAAGGAGAAATCGCTTAAACATGTTTGGTATATCTAGTACAATCAATTTTCTCCCGTAGTCAGCTATATGCCGACATGAGAGTTAGTTCAAGGAAAGACTTGAAGATATTGGTAGTTGATGAGTAAAGTGAAAGTATACATGTAACATCAAACATAGTTCACAAAGAAGTATTTCATAATGTTTTTTTTAGTTAATTACACATGTTTAAATTTCCATTACAATAGTGAAAGTTGTAATAAATTTATTGTGTTCCATGTCATTATATTTGATTGCATTATTACACACAAAATTTAAATGCCATATAGTATAGCTTAATATGTAAACAACATGTTAGATAACCGACTGTTAAAAAATATTAAAGTTCCCTAAAAAAAAATATTAAAGTTCTCGACTTTAAAAAACTTGTGTGACAACACGGGTTAAACGTCTAGTTAAACATAATTTTCTTATGATGGTAGTTTTGTTATTTACATAAAATATATAACACATTTATATATTTATGTGTTGGGCAAGTCAGATTGGACCATTCACTAATAGACGATATGATTGATCATTTAGATTAGTCGATCCTTGAAAGCAAAATACCGGTTTTTTTTATAAAAAAAAACTATAAATATCTTGATTTAGTTTGTCTATTATGTGTGCGCGCGCGTTATTATAAAACAAAAGTAGAGAGGCAAACGAAGCTAGCACCTGAAAACCATAAATACAATGTGGACACAATTATTTTCATGGATCAATGACGCTCTAAAGTAGGTATATGTTTGAGAGGATTACGGCGTGAATTTATTTGTGCTAAAACGTCCTGGTACTACGAGTTGCCTCCATCGCGAGAAGCTAAAACATGGGTTAAAAAAGTTATAATTTGGCTTCATGAGTTGAGCATTACAAATGTGTCTTTAGAACTTGATTGTACACAAGTTGTTGTGGACGTAATATCTGGCATACTCAACTATGTGAGTTTACGCTATTATTTTGTATTGTAGAGTTTTGTAGCATTCTCTTTAAAACTTTTTACGTATCAAATATACGATAAGATAAGATCATAAACATTCGAGAATATGAGATCTTATCCATATCATACTATATTTTTATCCAACTGAATCATATTTTTAATATTTTATAAACCCTAGAAATTTACATTTTGAAGATGAATAAGTAGAGTGTCATAAATTCAAACCTCAACTTCTGTATATATTATACAATATCTCCATCAACTAAGTTAAACTCACGATAACAAACATGTATAATAACATTTACATGTAGGAATTATTTTTTTTTAGTACAATAGAGAAGTGTATTTTACTCCAACTAAAACTTAATCAAATAAAGATTTACATTAAAAAAGAAAAAAGAAATGCAAGGTCAAAGCGTTAAAGACACCTTAAAGAAATCCTAACCGTCGGTAAAGTTGTTTGGACAATATAGAAACTTTGACAACAATCCAACACATATTAAAAATCATATTTGTAAGAAACAAGACAAAACACAATGTCATAGTTGGTCCTCTCTCTTCTTTCTTCTTCCAAACATAAACCAAACCAAACCAAACGAA
>Ga0099826_10001084_pt1 | contig 15463 bp, 7 predicted proteins | sample Mtrugardesep15_FD_76830 | JGI IMG/M metagenome (GOLD analysis project Ga0099826, IMG submission 76830) | Root nodule microbial communities of legume samples collected from California, USA - M. trunc garden sep15 | ecosystem: Host-associated > Plants > Roots > Nodule | place: USA: California... | reverse complement strand
ATAAATATCTATAACCATAACGTATCTAATTTATTTAAAATTGTTTTCCTCGCCGTTTTAGTTTACGACATGTGTACAAAAATGTTTACAATTTATTTTTGTGCTAGACATTTTTTAAACATATTAAAAATATTATTTATAAAAAAATTTATAGGAGTATTTTATACTACTTTTTTTTAAAAAAAATATAATTTTTAATACGGGCTGGCCCGTTAGCCCGCGACCCGTGTAGGGCCGGGCTCAAGTAGTATATTTCAAGCCCGTTTTCCAACTGGACTTTTTGGCCCGGCCCGATAAAGTCCGAAGCCTGTTAGGGCTGGCCCTAAACGGGTCGGGCCGCCCGTTTTGACAGCTCTAGTCACAATACCATATTAGAGTGGTTACAGTACTAAATTAGAGTGACCTTAATTAATAGCCATACTTAAGGGTGCAATGTAGTAGTTAGTCGCACAGTTGTAGCTGAACTTGTTTTATTTTGGAGGCGGCGTGGTTGATAGTTTGCCTTGCACAATTTTGGCTAGTGCCACAAAATTGTGACCTGGTCGTGACTCAACCTAATAACAACCTTGGTAGATGAAAATTCCTTTTCAAAATAGATTTTGGAAATCCAAATATAACAGTATGAAAATCCAAAAACCAAACAATTTTAAGACGGAATAAATTCCAATTCCAACAATTTAATAATGATCGATTTACCAATCTAATGATAGAAACAACTTTGTGTATAATACAAGACATATGTCCCTTGTGGACCAAAGACTTCACCTCAAAACATAACTAAACTCAATGTGCATATAAATTTAGAGCTCAAATAATATGATTCAGTCCGATTCATTATAAGAAATTTCAAAATAAAAACCGAAACATTTTATTTAAGTCTTTTATGTGATTCAATAAGTGACTCAATGTTCGATCAATGATCTTGTGATCAATAACTCTTTTCAAATCGATCATTGAGCTGGTTTTCAAAGCACAAGTACTAAACTCATGTTGCACACATGAGCTGGAGAAGTGTCATGAAAGTGGCCTCTTTAAAGTTCAATGTTGAGTGCTGGCGATAAGCTAGCTGTAGTGTGTCATGTATGTCTCTCAAACAATATCCGATCCCACATAATGTCCACAACCACTCATAATAATTTAAGGAAAATCATATGATTTTTTTTATATATATAAATATCTTCATGTAAGAGACAAACTACAATTCCAAAAAATTTCGTACTCTTTGTTCCCTATTCACTGCAAGCCAGCACGCTCAGTGAGGACTTGAAAGCTCAACTGGCTGATGATAGTTACTACTTGTAAAGGGTCCACAACCAAAAATAGAAACTATCATTAATGTACTTTACAAACCCATGAAACCTTTCCCTAATTAGTAACCTCTAACTACCCCACCTTCTATCGTTTTGTAATAGACCCTATACCTAAGGATAAGTAATTTGATATTTTTAGGGTTATCGGACCCCACATATAGAGAAAATTATGAGTCACTTTAATGTCATGTGACTTCTCACACTTTGTTTACTCCTTTTATCTTTTTTCAACTCTTTTCCTATTCTCACACCCTTTGTGGTAAAACCTTGTTCTTGGAGGTAGTTGGTTTATAGAGTTCTTGTGGATTGGAAAAGGTTTTGTTCATGGTAGTGCCTATTTTGCTATAGTCACAACAAATATGTCCCAACCATGTGACACTCCCATAAAGAAGAAATGTGCTATGAGTGCATTTGGCACTATAGCTAGGGTTAACCTTGGCAAGGTTATAAATCCATGTTGATTACATTGTAGAAGAAAGTACCAAAGAGAGAGAGTTTTTCTTCTCCTCTGAATTTCTCTCTTTGTATTTTCATTTTTAGAAGAGGTGTTGGGTACACGTTTTTGCCTTCAGAATTGCATGTGTTGTCAGAACTGAAAAAAGAAGAAGCAAAGAAGAGAAAAGAAAATAAATCCATATTGATTCTTTTATTATGTCCCCTTTGTTACACTCTATGATTTGAATGTGATAATGTTTTATCCATATAAAAAGAGCTACCCCATTTTTTCAATTAAAAGATAAAATAGTAATTTTTACACCCAAACTCAAATTATAATTTGAACCTATGTATGACATCCCATGTACAGAAATTTATGACAATTTTTTCTTTAGAGAAAATTTGTGACAAAAGTTGATGCAAGAATTTTTTGTTTTGTTTTATACAGATAAATTTGTGTAAGAAATTCACATACTTAATTATATATTAAAATTGAGTACGTAATTAAATTGCTTTGCTGTTAAAAAAATTAATTATATTTAAATCGGTTGTAAATATAACTGGTTTTGAAAAGAGTGTTAAAAAATCGTTTTAAAATCAATTTTTTATTTATTTAAAAACGATCAAAATGAATGTTGAAAAATAACTCAAACTATTGAGAAAATTTAAAATAGTGTTAAAACAATCCTTTAAAAATCAAGTTTTTATTTATTTAAAAACCATAAAAAAACCTTTGATGATATGAAACAACCTAATTTGAATATTTTTTTTTAAGACAGTTGCATAACCAATTTAAAACTTATTCAAGCCCAACTTAAAATAAAACCAATTTGTCATTGTATTATATCATTGTAGCTAAAAACATTAATGTAGCTAAAAACATTTATTCTATTTTATATGTCATTTACATTAATTTTTTTCTATTATACATTTTACGATCATTACTCTATTTTTATCCATTCTTTTAATTTTACTCTTTACAGTACAAAATTAACTTCTTTTTTTATTTGTGCAAAATTGTCAAAGTATCTTTTAACGTAGAAACCCGAGAGTAAGAATTCCTTTGACGGGTAACCCTATCTCTCTTGAAATGCACAGGAAAAACCTTTCCCTATTAAACAAAACCATAGTTCTTAATGCAACTCCTAAATTGGGCACGATTATGACATGAAACCGTCCAACCCAAATAAAATACATTTAAAAGTGAAAACAGACAATTTTACGAATATATGAAATGCATTCAACATTCGTTTAGTACGTAATATCACGAGTTAGTGGCCCTGGTGGTTTTCCTGTACCTTGTTTGCTAAAAGTAGCAATTAAGAGGATAATAGAGCATAATGAAATTTTCGACAAAATAAATACACATCATAATGAAATTGAAATTTTCTTTTGAAATAACAAACAAAATAGTTTTATTTTGAAGCTTTGAACTTTTATTTTTAATATACTTTTTATAGAATTTGTTTTTAATGATATTTTCTTTTACTAAATTAATATTAATAAAAAAAAGGGTATCACTAAATGAATTTGTTCATGACAAATCTATGGGGATAAGTTGGTGCATTGTGTCGAAAGTCTTCATGGTGAAGATAATCAGGCGGCGTGTCCCACCGATGTGTTGGGTGTCAACTACAGTAAGTTCAAATACAAGTAAGTGTGTGTGGATGAAAAATCTTCTGCTTTAAAGGGAACAAAATGAATGAATTGATGAAGTCACACTTGAGAGAGATATTGTGTATATAGTGTGAGTTGGAGGTATCATATTGCTTGGAAAAGTAGTGGTTGAAGACTTTATAAATGAGATGACTCATAAACTTAATGTCTTAAGAGTTAAAGTATAGATATGGTGTCGTTCTTACTTTTGTGGTTGCTATTTTGTTAATGTGAATGATCCCCTAGGTTCCGATGATGACCCAACTAACAATCTCTCTTACTTTCACCTGCATTTTCCATGATTCTTTTCACAGTCATATCTATGTTTGTATATTATTGAAAATGAACTACCCTTCCTTCCCATATTTATTTGGACCGCATTCCTTGGAGTCAGTAGGACCCTCAGTCACACAGTTTATCAAGATTGAAAGGTTTAAATATTCAAAATCATTATTTTAATTTATAAAATAAAAAAAATCCTTTTTCATGAACCGTCTGATCAAGAATTGAACTACCCACATCGTTGTAACTACGTGATTTCGAGTTTTTGTTGACTTCCAAGGATTATGGATAATATGTATTTCTTTTATTTATTTATTTTTAAAAAAACACGATTATGCAGGTTGATATTACTTTTCACAATACATGATCGGTCCAACAAGTTTAAAAGCTTAAAATAGGTCAAAGAGAATAGGAAGCTTTAACCTATATATAGTCAACTAGGAAAACTTTAATTATTTTTTCTTAGTTGAACTATATATAGGTACTCTCAAGTGACTTTAAAAAAAAAAGTCATATTATATATTTCCTTTTAAAAAAAAAGTCATATTGAACTTTTTCTAGGCCTTTTTTGGCTCAAAACTATGTGGCCTAAACCCCTATCTTAGACCGCGAACCCTGTACCTATACCATTGCATAAAGGCAACTCTAAAATTAACTACCATCTAATTACTTTTTGGTCAAAAAATTTCCCGGATTAATTTACTCTTGGCACTTAGTTTTTTTTTTTTTTTTCAAATGAAAATTAATATCTACACCATAATTACCTATCTAATTTAGTTGAACTCTTTTGTTACATTTCTTTTCAAATTTAAGAACAAATAAAGTGAATATTGAAATTGAATTTTATATAAATTTAAAGTAAAAAACTAATTAACCATTGATGATTAGAGTGAGAGTCGATGATGGTCAAAATAGTGATCGGAGTGGGGCTCAACGATCATTGGTACTAATAAAATATATTTGTTTGGTTTTGAGTTTTAGTGGAAAACGATTTTGAAATTAAGTAAACTCAACCCCATTTTACATGAACATGTTTTGGTTTTGAAATGGAATTACATCATTAAATTAAGTATGCAAAAAAACACTGGGGAAGTAGAAATTATTTTTAATAAGGATGACATTAATGATCATTAACCACTTAGGTAAATTATCTTAGGCACATAATTGAATGTTGTTAAAAAACAAAACATTTTATGTGCAAACTTTTTTTTACGCTAAAATTAAGTGTAGAGAAATCAAACGTTATGTTCTTCTTTCCCTCTACTTTTCTTCCCTTGGTGTCGGGTCTTGAACCGAGTATCTCTAGGATGTAGGACAAACTTTGCAACCAAGTGACTTCTCGGGAGACAGACAACTTATTGTTCTTATGAGAGGAGAAATCAAACTATTTGATAAATATGATTACTTTTGAGGGTTAGACCGTGTGATAGTAAGTAAAGACATGAGGTGACCTACATGATAGAAATTGTGGTCATAAATATGACTCATTTATTTTTTTGCACATGAGATTCCTTAGAAATCGCACATACACTCACACACATCAACACAACACAACACATATATTATGTATTGCAAAGGTATTGTCAATTCATGGATAGGTCTATATATTAGTTAGTAGTACCATAGCGTTTTACTTTTGAAGCCAAGTGAACATCTTTCATATTGCTTTCAATGCTTTATAATAAGGCTTTGTGGGGTTGAAGTGACCACTGTCAAGGAATCCCAACAATTTTCTTTCTGTGTTGGAAAGAGACCTAATTATTATTAAGCAACATTTTATTTTTAATCTTAGCCAAAATAATTGAATATTACTTTTATGCTAGCTGATCTAATTTTTTTTAATTTGTAGACATGTGTATCATATGCGTATTGTGATTCATGATGCATACTATTGTTGATGTTGCTATTATGATTGAAACAGATTCGTTTGCAAGATATAATATAAATGTGTTCTTCTACTTTTCCTTTCATGTCTAATAGTCTATCGAAATTTAGGTATGATTTTATCCTACAAAATCATTAAAGAAACTGAATAATGTGTTAGTTCTTTAACACTGTTTACGATCCTTATTTCTGATCAAGGTTTGAGTCGTTTTTCAATAAATATTTTTATTATCTCTCAATGTTTTATTTACAGGCATAATTTTAATTATATCTTCTTTTTTCTCCTCTAAATTGGAAAAATGTAGGGGGATATAAGAATGGTTTGGGTTTGGGTTTGAGTTCACGAATTTGATCTCTACCTTCCACATAAAATCTAACAATACTAATATTGACTATTTCAGAAAAACAAAAAAAAGAAGGAAAATGTATTAAAGGTACTCTTCTATAAACACATTATGAAGTTAAATTTCTTTTAAAAAGGTTCACAGGCAAATAATTTAAATAGTAGCTCCATTTCTTGTTTTTCGATAGTTGTTAAAGGCTTATAAAAATAGAGCTGTCAAAACATGTTAGCGCATATGGGTCGGTCAATCAATTTATATAAAACACATGGCACATGCTTTAAAATTTCATCTCGAATGTTTTCAAGGTATTTTAGACTGACCGTAAATAAACCCGCTACCCGTTAGGGCTAACATGTAAGGGACAATAGCCCATTTTTGGATGACATAGCTAAAAGTACTAAACTAAATTAGTAACATCTATGAAGTACTAAATTAGTAACATTTAAGTGTACTTTCTTTAATCATTTTTCTTTTAAAAAAAAAAACATGTGGCACAAAAACTAAACTTGTTGTATACTTTTTGATTTTGTATAAAAAGTGATTTGTATTGTTATTTAAACTTTTTAATTAAACAAGTATTACATCTAGTGTAAATTCCTCTCTTTGGTTAACACTACTTTGTAATGGGATTGAGTACCCTTTGTATTCTCATTAATTCATTTGCTTATTAAAAAATAATAATCCATTGCAAGTTCAAACTACCATTATTTTTCCTCATCTCATAGTCTTCAATGTTGTAATCCTTTGTTCTCTAACAATCACCATATAGATTGGTCCCAAGAGAGCAACATATATGGAACATGCATGGTCATGTCCACGTATCATACAGTTGAAATAAGACTGGACATTTAGAACGTAATCCATGTGTCAATTGTAAATTTACTTCCTGGTCACATAAGTGATGTGCTCGCTTCATCATTATGGCATTGATCAACATCATGGTTCTTTATCAAACCAACAAGTATAATATTTTTGTCTTCCACAATTTTTTCAGAAGTAAAACAAACTAAAAATTGTAAGCTAATATTAATATTAAACATATAAAATAATAGCATTGCTAATACACTTCTTAAACAAGTGATTAAAAGGAACCAACTTTTCTGCTTAACAAATTTTCACAAATTAAAAAAATCAATTAGCAATTACTATCATAATATCCCAGTGATATTTTTCTACAAAGATATTGGTCAAAACCTGCAAACTTTCATCATCACTATTGTAACCAGACTCATCAGAAGGTGGTTAGTACATTTCCACAAATACTGCTATCTGATGTTGAAGTCTAAAGACTTTCACATGGGCGCGTGAACACACACAGGCGCGTGACCCAATGGATCATACACCTTATATAATTTCCTTGCCCTAAACTGCAACAATTAAAGTGTGCATCAAGAGAAAAATGAGATGATAGAAACTTATAACTTATATAAGAGCCCACATTATACTATAATTAAATAGGAAAAACAGAATAAAATAAAAATTAAGAATAATTTTTGTTTCCATTTTTTGGTAAAAAAAAGTTCAAGTGTGTGTCCCTTTTTATATAGCACACAAACTTTCATTTCTCACTACAAAAATTTATATTCTCTCTCTTTTTTTTCCATATTGCACTAAATCACACAACACAAGAAATTCCTAATATAAATAAAGATAGAGTTTATTTCTTGGAGGACACAGAAAAAGAGAAAGAGTGAAAAAATGGGAAGAGGAAGAGTTGAATTGAAGAGAATAGAGAACAAAATAAACCGGCAGGTAACTTTCTCAAAAAGAAGAAATGGTTTGCTCAAGAAAGCTTATGAACTGTCTGTTCTCTGTGATGCTGAAGTTGCCCTTATCATTTTCTCTAGCCGTGGCAAACTCTATGAATTTGGAAGTGTTGGGTAACTTTTTTATCTCTCTCAACATTTTTTTATAGATCCATTTATTAATTTTTTGAAAGTTTCAATTTTATTGTCTATTTTTGTGAGGTCCAAATCCCAATGGTTAATAGAATCATTTTTTTCTTTCTTATAGTTTTGTATTTTGGGTTTTGTGATGATGTGAGCTGAGATATTGTGATGTATAACTTCTTCTTTCCTTTCTTCTTTGCATCAGTTTCTTTCACCAAAATGGTTATTGGTTTTCTGCTTCTTGTTTACTTGCCACAACTGAATTTGATGCTTTTAAGATTTATCTACACATAAGTACTTTTGACACATTGAGTAGTTTTTATTTATAAAAATTAATTTTCATTTTTTTTTCTTTCTCTTTATCTTAACACATATGCTTCTGACTCCCTCATATCTCTCTCTCTCTCTCTGCATTTCTCCTTTTCTTGATCGAGTTGATGGATCTTAAATCCTCCATGACACATTAATATTTTTTTTTATTAATTGTGGTTTTAGGGTTCTAGTTTTCTTTCTTTCTTTCTAAAGGAGAGATATTTTTTATTTTGATTTTTCTAGGGGATTTTTTAATTTTGATTTGATAAGTTAGAGAATACATATGTAAATTATGAGTTTTGGTATTTTTCAAACATAGATCGACATGTTTAATATATAGTCCTATTTTTTGCTTGCTCAAAAAAAAAATTATAGTCCTATTTTTGTTGATGAAACGTTTAATAGTCCTTTACAACACCTGAAAGATAATATAATGTCTAAAGGTTTCAGCTTTGAAATAATGGAACAGTACAACCTAGCTATTTCTTGTTTCTCAGAAGAGAGTCAGAAAAAAGAAAAACAGAAAAGGAAGAAAACAATCATATGAGTCGTACTAGACTATGCAAATTTGTATCATATGATCTATTACTATGTAAAATAATATATAGTTATGTGTTTGTGTGTTCACTCTTATGTACTGTTGTGTAAGATCTAGGGCTTTTTCCAAAATGATGTTTTAAATAATTGAAGGTTAAAAAAACTTTAAATTTTTAATTCTCACAACAATATCTGGAGTTTTTAAAGTTTTTTCGATATCCCTTTTAAACGTTTAATCTTTTGGTTCCATCACTGTATCTCTCCACTAAAAAACTACTCTAATAAGTAATATATTCCATCTTTTATGTCCAGCTTTATTACAAGGTGGAGCAGGGTTTAGAATTTGGAATTACTCTTTGGCTTTTTAGATCAATTTGATTTGATGAATGCCAAAATCTTCTTCTTTTTTTCTTTTTTTTACTGTACAACTATCAGTAATTATGTACTTAAGTTTCTTTTGTCTCTCACCTAATGAAAAAAAAAAGTTTTCTTGTGTAAACAAAATTTAGTTTCTCAGTATGATGATTGTGATGCTAAGGTCTAAAATGTAAAACTTGTCCATTCAAAAGTTTCCTTCCCTTTCTTTGGACCAATTTAAAACTAATTAATTTCCATTAAAAAAATGAAAAGTAAAAATTAAATTAAAAATATGAAAATTTAGACCAAATTAATCAGCTTCGCTCTTTTTTGTTTTTTTTGTTTTTATTATTTTTTTTTTATATTTTTACATCTAACTTAGTAACATTGAAACTCATAACACATTATGGTGTGAATGTGTTGACTTCCATGTCATATGATTTTCATAGAAAAAACATATATCTTGGTTTTCTTGCAGAAAAGAGCCCTGTGAGGTCCTGTGTGGTTGAAATTTGGGTAATTTATCTAAGCCAGTATTTTGAGTAAAGGAATTAATTGTTCCTATTGAAGAATATTTCTTTTACTATAAGTGTTACAAAAAAGAAAAATTATAATAAGAAACAAAGTAGGTACTTGGGTGTGTAATTTTGTCCACATATAAATTCCACTAATCCAGAAAGTTTTGAATTTTCCTAGTCCGTTGTTTTATTATGTACATCCTTAATTTATAGGTTACTCTCATTGTTTTTTTAAGGGTACATTGAAATCATTGTTGTTATCACACACCTACACTTCATATTACATATTTCAGACTAAAAATTTGTTTACCTTAATACTTTTTTTTAATGGTTGTTTGTACTAATACTGAACAAGTTTAATTGACAGAACTACCAAAACTATTGACCGATACCAACGGTGCTCATTTAATCCTCAACAAGATGACCACCAAATTGATTGTGACACACAGGTATGTCATCAACAATGTAAGAAACTTAGTACATGTTTGAATGAGTAATCAGATTCAGATTGAAAATCACGATGAACCACTGCGATTTTGTGAAACTATGTGGATGTTTAATATTAGGATGGTTTGTTGAAATTATAGTGGCTCACCGTTATTTCGGCTAACCCATCATGTTATCAAATTAAAATCACATAGATTTTGCCAAAATAATAGTAGTTTGTCAATCTCGCCACTCATCCAAACATATGCACTAGAGAGACAAAAATGCAAAATTTATTTCAATGAATTTTACTACTACATCAATTTATATTATATAATTATGTTTTGGCAAGCAGAGTTGGTACCAAGAGGTGTCTAAACTGAAGGCAAAGTATGAATCTCTTCAAAGGACTCAAAGGTACTACCAATACTCACTTATGCCTTTTTTACATAAATATAGAATTAAAATTTATCTACCTAGTAATAATATTGTCTTGTTTTCAATTTTCATAGACATTGTTAATCACTGACAACAACTATAAACAAGTAACAATAATTGAAAAAAATCATAACAAAACAAAATGTGAAGCTTTAGTTTTCCAATATGTAATGTCATTTCAGGCAGTTGCTTGGGGAAGATCTTGGACCTTTGAACATAAAGGAGCTGCAGAATCTTGAAAAACAGCTTGAAGGTGCCTTAGCACAAGCTAGGCAAAGAAAGGTGTAGTGTGCACGCATCTACATATATATGCATGGTCTTTTTATATACATATATGGTGGCTCTTTATCTATTTTTGTTAATTGATACTTTTACTTTGGTTGTAAAATTTTCCTAGTTACGATATAACTATTAAAAATTAAATTAGACCTTGCTTATCTAGAAGCTTAATTAACTTTATTAAAATAAGATCAATGTGGCAATTGCATTTGGGATACAATTTAGAACAATGGTTGTGAATGTTATAAAACATTGATTTGGGACGATCATAGCTGAATTTTTATTTCAATTGCAGACACAAATTATGGTTGAACAAATGGAAGAGCTTCGCAAAAGGGTAAGATTAACCATCATTTTTTTTAATTGCTGAATTCATAAAAAAATGTTTGGTCCTATATTATTTATTTTTTAATTATTATCCAAGACAAAATTTATTCGTTAATATCAATTATTGTCCAAGTTAAGCACTATAATTATGAGATCAATAGAATTTCTCAATTTTTCTTATTTTCAACCATTTTGCAGGAACGTCATCTAGGAGACTTGAACAAGCAACTAAGGATCAAGGTTAAATATATAAAAGATTATGTACCATTATACATATGTCCTTTTAATTTCAATTAGATTAAGTTATCCTAATTTCTCTATTAATTCTATGGTTCAAAACACCATTTTCAGCTTGAAGGAGAGGGATTTAATCTTAAAGCAATGGAAAGTTTGTGGAGCTCTAATTCAGTTGCTGGAAATAGCAACTTTACCTTTCAGCCACCTCAAACCAACCCTATGAATATGAGTATGGATATCCAAGCAGAACCCTTTTTGCAAATAGGGTACATGAAATTTCCTTCAACTTTTTGCATGCATTTATTTACTACACTTAGAATTAAATAGATGAGTATATGGTCTTTAATGTTCATAAAAACTGACTTAAGATAATGTTAAATAAATTCAACATTTCAATAGGTTGGTATTGGTCTGAGGCTACTAAAACATTAATTTTATCACGAGCCAAAAAAACAATATTATTTGTTATTATTCCTCTCAGTTGTCCTATTTACGTTTTACAGAGTGATAAAAAATTACTAATAATATTGATTTTAATGGTTAAATGTATATCATTTATTAAATGTTGTACTCCCCCGGTCACATTTATGAGAAAAAAACAACTTTTTGGATACATTAAATAATTAATGTATCTAACCTTAAATGTAATTGGATACATTAATTATTTAATGTATCTAAAAAGTTGATTTTTGCTTATAAATGTGATCAGGTTAAGTATTGATATTATAATAGAAACAAATAATTTGAGAGAAAGAAAATTAGAAAAGAGGACACCTAATCAAATTGAATAATTTGTAAATGCATACACTAGAAAGAATCTAATTAGTTTTGGGTTTCAAGTGCTATACTTGTGTTAGTGGTATTCCAAAATAGAAGCAATATCCAATTTTAATGGTTAGAGTTTTTAATGGTAAAATATATATAATTCTAATGTTAACCTCTTTTATTGGACAGATACCAACAGTATCAGTATGTTCAAGCTGAGCCATCTAATGTTTCCAAGAGCATGGCTTGTGAGACTAACTTCATGCAGGGATGGATGCTTTGATAGCAATTTAATCAATCAAGTATAAGATTAATTTACTTTATTGTTTATATGCTTTCTGGATTTATGTTTTGGCAATTATTATCAGCACAAAATTGTATCTTTGTGACTAGCATGGGAAACTGCAGACTGCTATATATAGTTTCTTTTGTAATTGGATACAAGTATAGATAGCGTTCTTTAACTTATATTTAAAACAATGTTTTTTTTTTTACTGCAATATTTAAAATAATGTTAATGTTGATCTTAACTTTGAAGTTTAATTAAACCTACACATGCATGTGTATAATGCATATGTATTTTTTCCTACCCCCCACATAAGCCCTTCTCCTATCTTCATATGTATCTTTTTGAACTTGGATGTATGATTTTTTTTATTAACATTTTCAACATTTAAAGAAAATGAAAGAAAAAAACAATGTCTTGGTTCAAAAAAATTGGAACACACATACCTTGGTGGAGTTAGTTACTAGTGGAGAATGTGGTCGGAAAGGTTGATATCACAATGTCAAAATACCATTCTCTCCAAGAGGTAAACACTTGATAGGGTTTAAGTGGTTAATTAGTAGATTTCACAAATAACCAAGAAGTTAATTGAAGTAGACTTTGAAGAGTCCGAGAATGAGATTAGGGGAAGTGGATGAGGTTGTTGGATTATTGTACATGCTCAAATGTGGAGTGGAGTAGTAAGCTAGTTTCTTTATGTGTGGAGGTCTATGGTTCAAAAGTTTGTTCAAATATCATTTCTCAAGTTTGAACCAATGGACTCAAACTCAAACACTCTACCACTTATCAAACACTCTACCCATTTTCAAACATCTTATCACTTTTGATATTATTTATTGCATTTCAACACCTAGTTAGTGTTTGAAAATTGTTTTTTTCTCTTTTAAAATTGCTCATTATTTTGACCTAGTAAAAATTAACTTACGCTCGACATTTTTTAGTGCGAGTTAATTCACGCTGACACTTATAAGATCGGTTGACCCCACTTAAAGAGTGTGTATTTGGAAAATGGGAGTTATGTTGATGAATGTGTAGCGAAAAAGGGGATGGGAAAACCGAGACCCTCTGCTCAATTTTTATTTGGCTTAATTTTACATTTAGTGAATCTATTTTATCAAATTCACAAAAAATAGTCTTTTGTTTTTGTTAAATCAAACTTTTTGGTCCCTCTTTTTATATATTTGTTACAATTTTAATCCTAACCCATGTTTTTAATCCTAGAAATTGCAATTGTTGGCGCCAAAAACCCTAATTTATTGTTCAAACGTTGAATCCAAAAACAAAATCACTTTTGAGACCAAAATTCATCGTTTTATGGCGCCAAAAGTTAAAAATCTATTCACTGATTATTGGTCTCAAAAGTGATTTTTGGTATGAATAGATTTTGCAGGTGTGTTATCTAAAAGTGAATTTTCTAAAACGTGAAATAATTGGTCTGAATCTGCAAGATGTCACCTACTTGGTGGCTTGATCACTCTTTGCCTAAAGGTACACCATCCGTCTTATAATAGGTGTCATATTAGAGTTTAATGTGGTTATTAAAAAATACTAATAGTGTTGATTTTAATGGCAAAATATGTATCATTGATTAATTGGAGAGTGTAAATTAATTGGTCTGAATATGCACGATGTCACTTACTCAGTGGCTGCAACACTATTTTGCCTAAAGGTACCCCCTTCGTCTCATAACTTGTGACACATTTGAGTTTTACAAGGTTATTAAGGAAATGGTTAATATTGTTAATTTTAATGGCAAAACATGTACTATATCATTCACTAAAACACCTTCATTAATTATAATTAGTGGGGGTAATTATAGACGATTGAAATGCAATAAATAAAAATATGTTAATAGAAAAAATATAATAAATGTTGTATTGGTATACTTCCACTCTCTCAAATTAGGTGTCCTCTTTTATAATTTTATGTGTAAAACTTAGATATGACACCTAATATGAGACGAATGGAGTATAAGAGAGACAAATAATTTGAGACAAGAAAAAAATTGAAAAGAAAACACCTATAATATGAGACCGAAGGAGTACATATTAAAGAGTTTATAAAAAGAAATTATGTGTTGAAAGAAAAATTATTTTCCTTTTTGATAAACAAATGCACAATTTTCTATATCAAATTTCTATCTTTAATACATATATGTTAGCATTTCTTGATATTTATTCTTGAAGGTGCTCAATGAAGTTTTAGTGGTGGAAGTGATAAAAAAAATTGAATGGCTAGTTTGAAAGGGTGTGATATGTCAATAAGAGATAGAGTCACATTTTAAAGTTCAGTTTTTCTTTTTATTATTGTCACTCTAGTACTATGCACTGAGACCACGATTCCTAATTGTTCCCCTATTAGATCCTAACTCTGCAATTCTAAATCTTGCCTTAGCCTTACGTGCCTATCTTCTTCAATCCAATTGTGCAAAATGCAGTTTGTTCCCATATCCATTAGTTGAACTTTTGTTTAATCATTTTCAACTTCCCACTAACAAAAGTTTCGTTAACTCTACAAAAAATGTTCAGGTTCCTAGTTTACTTCCATTTCCTCAAGAAGAAGAACTAGCTAGATAGTTACTTAACACACCATTTTAGTATTAATTTTTGGCGGGGACTTTGGCCAACATTGTTGAAACAAAATGTGTTTAACATTACCTCTTGAGAGTTTTGACGATAACAAGGTATTAAAAATTGTCAATTGGATATGTTAATATTTGTTCAAGAGTGCAGACCATAGACAAAAAATTAGTGTATATTTGAAGTATAGGTTCTGGAAGAATAAATGAGAGCAATGGAATCAACAAAGTAAAGGAAGCTTAAAGCATCTGAAGAAAGTGCTCCTGAAGTCAAGTGCTCCTGAAGTGATGACATCATCAGAAGCAAGTTCATCAGAAGCACCTCATCAGAAGCAGAATCACCAGAAGGTGAAGATCATCAGGAGATGAAACAATCAAAGCTTCAAAGGTTGTTCAAAGGTTTTAATCACGCCTAGCATTGCAGAAGACCAGAAGAGTAAAACAACGGTTAATTCAAATGAATTTGAAGGCATTGGATGTTTGTTCTTTGAAGAGCGTTGACAAAGTACAATTGTACGAAGTGTACAACCACTACCTCCACTACTCAGTTTGTGTCTCTGCTACAGGACAAGAATAACAGCTACGCCTGCAACAATGTTCCTT
>Ga0099826_10001082_pt1 | contig 15465 bp, 15 predicted proteins | sample Mtrugardesep15_FD_76830 | JGI IMG/M metagenome (GOLD analysis project Ga0099826, IMG submission 76830) | Root nodule microbial communities of legume samples collected from California, USA - M. trunc garden sep15 | ecosystem: Host-associated > Plants > Roots > Nodule | place: USA: California... | reverse complement strand
GAAAGAATAAACTTTGCAATTTTATTACTATCTTTCTTGAATAAACTTGCTGGTACTCGTAGAATGTTTATTTTGAGATTGTCTCAAAATAGAAAAAAAAATTGTCCATTACAAAGCGTGGGGACAAATGTGCAATATTTTATCCTATGAAAATAGAACTGACAGGAGTGCCAAGTGTGTTTGTACTTTGTAGTTGTGCTGTAGGATCGGTTTTTTTATGTTATTGTCGGACACTGATTTTTTTTTTCTTTCTTTTCTTTCGTGTGAACATATCTAAAAATTTACACAAGAAGAGAAAGATTTTGGGTTTGCATATTAGCAATCATCGTGTACAGTGATAGTTTAGTTATGTCAACATTGTCAGTTGAATTAGATGTTATCATCCCACCCTTTTCTTAGATAAATAAAACGATAGAAATCATTGAAAACTCCTATACATAAATGAAAGTAACGAGATTCAAATCATATTGATAAATCATTTTGGTAATTTTATCTATTGAATTAAAACTTGTGGACTCCAACACTAATTAACTAACTATGTAGCTACTTACATTTGAATCTAATTGTAATTCTAAAATATATACAAAGAAGAACAATAAGTCTTCTTTTAAAAGGAATACATAAAAATGGAGCGTAAATATAGGTATTGTTTTGACTTTGTTTAATAAAAAATACTCACTTCGGTTTCTTATAAGTAATAATTGACTTTTTAAATTCATTGAATAATTAATATATTTTGTGTATAATAGATTAGATACATCAACTATTTAATACATCTAAAAAATGGTTATTTTTTATAATAAAAAAAACTTATAATAGATGACTAATAAGTTGTAACCAAAAAAAAAAGACTAATAAGTTAATTGATAGCTTATAATGGATGAATTAGGTGATTAAATTTGTAATGTGCTAATTTTTTTATCCAATTAAACTAGTAAGATGCATATGAAATGACATTCAAAAGCTATGTTTTTACAATTAAAATAATATGGATAAAATTGAGAGAAACAAATATAAGTTATAGGCTTGTTATAAGGTATCCAGCTAAAAATTGTAACTAAATGATTGAGCTCACGTGGTTAATAAGTTTTATCAAATATGAATTGTTCCATAGAACTTGAGTTTAGTTCCTGAGTCAAACAATTCTTAGCTAGAGTTTACTTACCTCTCAACTGAACTTCGAATTATCAACGTCCTTTCTTAAAAATTGATGGGTTAACGTTAAAATATGTAAGCAAAAAATTGTGTCTTGAGAGAGGGTGGGGAAGGAGGTGAGAAATAATCAAAATAAAAATAAAAATAGACTCTCCCACTAAAGTTTTTCAATTGAATAGGCTAAAATACAAACAACAATAATAATAATATTTATAAATTATTATATTTTTTGCTGGGGAAAAACACTTTGAAAGCGCACTCACACACATGCACTTGAATCTCACAAGAGAGATTTACACACATATAATACAGAAGAATGAAGGATTGTAAAATGCTAAAGGAGAGAGTGAACTGATAAGGTATCAAAAAAATTAATGATGTATCACTATTGAATTACACATATTCTAATCTTTTATATCAGTTAATATAACATAGAAAGTGACTTGTCTAATAACTTATTAACCAAGTTTCAGTTAGTTACACTCTTACAATAATAGGCAATTAAGCTAAATGAGTTACACCATCTTAATTCAAGACAACTAAGTTGCACATCCCTGGCTTTCCTCTCCTCCTCGAATATGCTTGTTTTCAAAGCTTTTGTTAAGATATCAGCAAGTTTCTCTTTTGACTCGAAGTATTCAAAGTCAAGCTATCCCTTGGTTTATTAATCTCTAAGAAAATAAAATTTGATTTCTGTGTTCTGCTGAGACCATGCGACACTTGATACTTTGCCAAGTCTATAGCAGACTTGTTATCAACTAAGTCTCGTTACTTGCACCTCTTTTGTGCTCAAATATTTCATTAACATTTCGAGCCAATGTGCTTGTCTAGCTTGTCGGTGCTACTACATTTTTCTTTTAAGAACACCGTGAGACCAGTGCTTTCCCAATCAAAAATACTTGGCCTGAAGGGCTTCCACACAAGTATGATGAACTGATCTCATTTTATCCTCAACTGCCTCTTTCTAGTGTGAACTCTCTAAGGCTTGATTCAGCGCCACTGGCTCATCTTCAACCATGAAAACTAGTTGCGAGAGATTTTCATCTTCACCTTTGACAGAATCATGAAATACTTTAAAGTCATTCAACCTTTGATATGGTCGTCTTACCACCTTTGACCTGCATCATTGACTTCTTCAATTTCTGCTTTGATTTTGCTCAGCATCTTTGTCATCATGACCATTTTCTCTATTACCTTGATCAGCTTCCAAGTTTTAATCTTAAACCTCTTATGCCACTTCCACACTATCTCCTCCTCAGTTGCAGTTGCAGTAGTGAAGTATTCATGTCCTAGTACTATAATTCCAATCTTCAATGTCCTATTTTTGGACAAGCACACCTTCAAGATCAGATTTTCCCTATGATTCTCCTTCATTCTTGTGGAATAACCCTTCTCTAACAGTTGTTCTAGGTTTAACATATTGCACTTCATCTCGGGAACATAAAGTACCATCACTATTTAGATATTTATTCCCATATTTCTTTGAATCACTACTTTTCCGACTCCTTCTGCCATCACCCCTTTATAAACTGCATACTTCACTTTTCTTTTGATATTTTCATCAAGTTCACAAAACCAGTCCCCATGACTAGTCATCTGATTTTAGCATTCAATATCAAGATACCACCATTCTGTAGGATCAGGTTCTAGTTTGGTAATTGTCATCTACATCACAACATCTGAATCATCATCATGAACAAATTGAGCTTCATCATATTTTATTTTTGGTACATTGTTGTTCTTGAACTCATCAACAAAACTACCCCACATTTAGAAATTGAAGCACTAAATCTTTTCTTTATTGGATTTCTTTCTACCACTGTTACTGCTCCCTTCACCTTTCTTGTTGTTTCCCTCTTTTTCATTTTCAGAATTTTCTCATTTTGTCATTACTATGGCTCTTTTGCTTATTGTTTTTCCATTTCCTTTTCCTTTCATGTTTATTCCACCCATCATTCCCACGTTTATTGTAGGAATGTGCCGAAAGTTTTCATTCCAAGCGTTTTTACATGACGTTTCATGCAATAGTTAGTAAATTGTTACGTGCATTCCAAGCATTTTTACACACCGCTTTAACACTAAATAATCTAACTATATCTTATTATATAGTTAGATTAGTTAAGTTATGCTAGAAACCCTGTGAAAAGCTCTTTTCGACTGCAAAACATCTTCTATCCGTCACTAAACTTAATGCTTAAAACCAACATTTAGGAACTACTTAATGTTCACCTACGGAGTCTTGCATGACATTACTGATTTTAATGACTTCCTCTCAAAGAATTCAATCCTGTTTTGCTCAACCAGTTTGCTATACTTTACAGAACACTTAAATATATACCACAACGTTTATTTTTTCCAAATAAATACGACAAAAATTAAATATTTGATAATTCACAAGAAACCTTTTAGAAGTATCTTAACTTCAAATTCATTCCTTGGTAGTTAGGCTTCCTAAATTTCAAATTGGTTTGAGCAACATCGCATGAAACAACTATCTCTAATAGAGTGAATTGTATTAAGTACTTGTAAACTATTGTTAAAACATACCAAATAAATTAGTGTGAAGAAAATCACGTCAGCCGCAACTTAACAAACGCATTCTACTTCCTTAGATGAAGAAAGATATCCATGGTAACGATCAGTGCCACGACCGACAAGCAATACGCATAAACCACATTATTAAAAAGATATAATGAAGATAGTAATTGAAAATCTAGAAGTATTCAGAATAAACAACACAAAAAAACTGACTCATCGATTTCACATAAAGGTAGTGCTTTCACAAAATTCCAAACACAATAAGATAGTCTAAAAAACATTAGGAAAAATAAAATGACTAGTATCCTCCCTTAAGATCATTAACCACATCATATGGAATTGGAGTAACAGTTTCCAATGTAGCTCCTTCAACCATGAAACCAGGTTTAGGTCCCTCCGGCTTGCGCTTGGTGCTAATGACTTCACCCTTTGCCTTCGCTTCAGCCTTAAGTTGATCATTCTTAATCTTCCTCAGACGGAACTCCTCGGTGCACCTAGAAGGCATAACATGCTCCACTCGAACATGGATTCTCTTCCTGAGGATCTTGTTCCTCACCTAAGCCACAAATAGCAAATTCAATACACTAAAAATCATGCAGTGCAAGAACCAGATAAACTCTCTCACAAACACCACGAAATGAACCAGATAAATAACAACATATAATGACATTGATCAATTAAACAATCAATGTTTAATAATGCCAAACTATCGCTAAAATTATGAAATGAACGAAAATAAACATAGATCCCTAAAATACATAATAAATCAAGACGAAACAGCTTAAATTTCTAAACAGTGATTTAAGACATTTGAATATAAAATGAGAGAAGTAAAACTCGGAAATGAGATTTGATGAGAATCTTACTTGTTTGTTAACCTCAACACCAATAGCACGTTTGGTAACGTTCCAGACACGACCGGTACGACCGTGGTAGAACTTGTGAGGCATACCCTTGTGCACAGCACCGTTAACCCTGACATCAACATAATCGCCGATGTGATAGGTTCTGAGGTAAGTTGCAAGGGCGATTGTACCCTTCTTCCTGAATGGACGAGAGAAAGAGTCTCTCGTGCGAGATCTCAAACCATGACCAGCCGGCATCTTCTTCTCCTTCTAGGGTTTCTGCGTCGCAGCCGAACCTCTTCTAACCCTTCACTGTCTGATACGAAATTCAGGTTATATCCTGTTCTTTATGTATGAGAATAAAATCCTAGGGTTTCTTATTGGGCTTTTCTATTTGCTTTTTGTTGATGGGCTGGGCTTTTCATTCTTAAAAAACAAACATTTCTCATGTTGATTTTAGAGGAAATTTTGACTAGACTTTGAAAATCCATTTTCAAACTCTCTTTTTATCAGCTTAAACACAAAATAACACATTTTTCTTCAAAATATCTTTAAAAAAACATGTTTTGTCTAACATGCATAAATAAGATGGTACTGTATTATACGAAGGTTTATATATATTTTTTAAAGAAAAATACTGAGGTATACTATATGTTTTGTTTTACTATATCATGTAGGCTTAATTGCGCACTTTTAATATTTATTATTCCATCTTATATCAATTTTTTAATCTCTATTTTTCATCTGTTATTAATGCAGGATAATTTTGTATATTCATTCATAATTTCTCTTACCAATATAGAATTAACTAGCATTAACATCATATCATTAATATATGTAAAAATGGCAAAACGATTTATTACAAATTGTGAAGCTCTGAATCGGCAAAGTGAACAAAATGTGGTGACACTGCGAACAAAACACACGCCAAAATCGCCCCAGACGCACACAGATCATATTTTTGAAGTTCACACAAACGTCAGTCTACCAGATTTCTTCTTGTAGCAGTTGAAAGGACGACTCATCAAACTGGTTGAATGATTAATAGGTCTGCTGAAGCATTTTTTGCCAAATAATGCTCATCAAACTTATTTTTATGCTTATTTTCCTCGCTATGACGTATCAGAAACATGTAAGGTATACAATACTTGTGATGTATAAGGCACGTCTAAGAAAGCACAAAATGATGGAAAAGAGAAACGAAATAGTAATACTGCGGAGGATCTTTAGAATAACATGTGCAGACGCAAGTGGTATCCTTGCACTCCAATGTCATACGGTTCCTTAGAGCACTCTTGAAAGCATTTATGCGCCTCACAATTGTTTACGTGGATCTTCTTGTAGCACCAATGTTCTGGAATTTTCATCCCATGGGCGTTGCATAGTGCTACAAAATTAGAGGCCAGTCACTTATCCTCATAATATCAATGAATTTTCACATTCCGAATTATAAATGATGAAGAAACAATGCATTATGCATATGTTGTGCAGTCCGGCATAATGATAGAAACGAATCTCAACAGCAATACTCTTCAGTTGAATGCCCGATGATAGTCATTGCTACTGAATTCTCTTTTTAATTTAACTCATATAAGCCACATATAAACTTACAAACCATTAGAAAGCGTTTTCTGTTCCTAGTGAGAGACTATGGAAAGATGCATAAACAATATAAAATATTGAGATATATTTTTTATTTATTTGTTACATTATTATATTAACAGCAAATATTAAGATTTAGTGGGTTATATAATTTTTTTTACAGGAGTCGGTGCTTATGCTGGCAAATAGTGTTTAACTCGTAAACTCCTCAGTCTAATTCGTATGTTTCTCCTCCAAATCAACACATAATATTTATGGAGAGTATGCAACATCAAAAGCTAGAATTCGAAATTGAAAAGGCAAAACTAGATCCTGTAAAAAGTGATGGCTGTGTATCGGATAGGAAAGGAGAAGGTAGAAGCGAGTTTAAATCCTCTCCCACAAGCATCCCTCTCCAACAGACAAAATGTGAGTGAAGAGAGATAAAGAAGATTGGGATAAAATGAGGCGACTAGGAGCAAGAAAATAATTAAGAGATAGATGGAAATAAGATGTAGAGAGAAGTAAAGAAATTTTGTGAGGATCCGAATCCGATAGAAACACCTTGAAAATTGAGTTCCAGGCCTCATATTTAGCCTAAGTCCTCAGTCAAAGAATCTAATGACCCAAGTCTGCTTTATATAGTACTTGTAACAAGCTTCTACCTTGAGCAATTATTCTTTTCTTTGTAGTTACTTGAAATAAAAGACTAAATATTGGCAACTGCTTGAAATAAGATAATAATGTTTACATTCACAGTGAAATTCTGAGAAGATATTGGCAACTTTTCAGTTCCGACTGACCATCAAGAGGACACATTTCACTAACATTTACACCAGTAAAGCTAGCAATCTTTAATTAATAGGGTAGATTTCACTACCATGAACAAAGCAAGTTGAATTACAAACTACCAGTATGCCTAATTTTAACAGCTGCAGTAAACTACTGTAAAAAAAACAGGAGTGGTAAATAAATATGTGCCAAATTGCAAAAATACTTTTTTCCTCCAACTTCACAAGGCTAGTTTGAAGCCCCTGCACAATAGAAGAAACAATGACAGTTGTTAAAAGAAATTATACAACAGGACATTAACCTGATAAAATAATGTAAAGCAATATTCTATCAGTCACGTGATCATCGCAATCTCGTTTCAGAGGAGTTTTTTGAAGGTCGCAACACCTCCAAATTAGTTGCATTCTCGGTCCAAAAAAAAATCATGAAACACAGTTGAGTTACTAGCGAAATTTTGAAGAAAAGTTGTAAAGAAAATACCCTGGCCACCGTGGGAGAAAAAAGAAAAAGCAGTGCAGTATGTAAACTACAACATAAACTTTTTCTACCAAACAGAAGAAAAATATCATGCAAGCACTTCAATGATATTCGCTAAAATGTCACAATTTAGCATGGAAGCAAAATGTATTTCAAAGGTCAGACATGCAAATTTGGTTTACTGTAGTATGAATATCTCTATTCAATAAGCATCTAGATCTACGACTGATATCCAAATCTTGATTTCTAATGAGATACCTGATGTTCTTGAAGCAGATATATTATCTACAGCTCCCACAGAATTCCCTGTCTTTGTCTGACCTTTGTTTTCCTCCCTAGAAAGTCCCAGCAGCCTCGACTTTGATAAGCGCCTGATTGAGTGTATCAAAGGAACGTCTTCATCCTCCTCCTCTTGTTCGGATGCACTAATTGAATCCTCGTCTTCACTTGAGCTATGGTCATTAAAAAGCTTCTTTCCCGGTATGTTTTGCATTTTCCGTGGACGACCCCGACGCTTAACAGAAATCCCTTCTTTCTCATCTGAAAATGATTATTCTGTTAGTCTTTACACTAATTATACCAAATCCTGACATCTAAAGTCACATAAAATACTAAGAAAAGGAGACATATCTGCTATCATTTAGTCATTAATAATATTGTAAAAAATAAAACTATTGCAAGATGCAATAGTTCACAAGCACCATAGTGCTCAAATAGAGTCAGCAAAGACCATTTACATCCCACCCGAGCATGATGAATTTGGCCTTTCTAAAGTTAGGGGTGTACTTTAGAGGATAAAGTGAAACAACCATTGAATAACAAAATTTAATGATCAAGATTGTAATAAAATATATGCACGTGCAAATTTTTTTACAGAAATATATGCACATGCATGCACTTTTTAAAGAGCAATTCCTACTTTAGAGGAGCCAAATCGAAACTAAATTGTCTTGATAATCTAAAGGTTATACAGTTATACCCATAAGCAGTTATCAAGTTGCATTGCTTATCTCGTATGAGAAGTAACCAACTTTGAATATTATCTCTTGAAGAGAACTTCAAATTCACAGTTACCAAGAGAGAAAATACATGACCAGAGACGTTCGACATGGAAAACATAGAGAATTACAACTCATTATAAAACTAATATGCCCGCCACCTGCATTGCACATGATATTCACTTTCACTATCAGTATACCACAACAACAAAGCCATTTTTAAACATCTAATAGTATCTTCACTTTGATTTATCCCTCAATAGCCAACCATATTAACTTATTTAGAAGCCAAACTATCAACACTAACTGCTTCCTTATTTGCTACAGTTAAAAAGGGTAACTACATCAAATCATGTATTGTTCATAAACAATTGAGTATTCAGTATCCTTTAATGAGTATTGTTTACATTTACGCTTGACTTTAAAAGAATTTTTAAAATTGTATATGTATTTGTTGCATAAACTATATATTTTGGTTTCAGTAGAGACCTAACAGGTTGTTGCTTTATAATGATAGGAGTTTGCCGGTCAGTGTGATAATTAATATAGAGAAGAAATTGCATAAAGTACCTTGAAAGACTTCATTCTTCACACATTTTTCCCGCAAGACCTCAACAAATGTGCAATAGGGACGCCAGCCACTGGGATTTTCATCTTTATTTACATTTTCTGTTCGCTTTTCAACATCCTTCTTACTATTTTTATAAAGAAGTTGGTTAAAATGTGCACAGAAGCAAATATTTCTATTTGCCATTCAAAAAATAAATAAAAAATAAGCAAATGTTTCTGAATGACACTTGCAATGAGAAGCAAACTCACATTTCCAACACATCTGATGCAGGGAGTTTTGACACAAAATGCACCACAGCTGCTTCAAGAAAAGACAATTGTTTTGGAGCATCTACAAAAGCATATTCAATACCATCCTTGACAAGTTTTAAAATGTCAGACTTGTACTTGTTCCGGGCAGCACCAATAAAAGTTCCAGAAAGCTGAACAGCCAGATTTTTACATTCTGAGGAAGAGTTTTCTGATGAAATATCATCATTTCCAGAGTTATCGACAGTATGCCGATGGTATGCCTATCAAAATAAACAGGGGCACAATTAGAAAAGAAGAGGGGGAAGGATATAAAACAGCTAGATCCCTGTTAGAGCTGGTCCGTTATCTCTATATGATTACTGGATAATACTTGAGGAATTATTGATCAAACTCTGGGAATAACTTTCCAAAGAGTAGTGTTACTAGGGAAATAAAGACATACAACACTGAGATAGGAAAGGAAAAGAAACCGGTGGTAACTTTCCAACCACCAAAATACTAGTTACCTGAATGTCTATCCTTCCCTCTTATTCTATTTATTCAAATACCACAAACAACTAACTAGGCAGGGCCATTTGTAATGGACCTGCGCCTTACATAAGTATGCCTAATAGGAGGCCTACAAACAATCCCTCTGACGAAGAGGGATGGTGGAAAGACATACCCCACGTTTCCTATCAACTCAAACTTTTATTTAAAAAAAATCCATAAATCTTGCAAAGAAAGAAGCACAGCAGATTATTCTTTCAAGAAAAAAAAAGTAGTGATCCTATGTTGAACTGTCTCAACACAACTAATTATAAAATTATAAGATTTGGAAGGTAACCAGGACATATAAATCATTAGAAATCAAAATAAGATGACGAAGATGCTGATATTTCCATAACAATAAAATTTTATTTATTTCCCTGTGCCTTTTCTTGTTGTTAGGGTACCGGTTGCTCTTAACAATTAGAAGCCAATATTAGCCTTCAAATGCAAAATACAGAAATATTTTGGTATTTATATTAAAATTTAAGTTAGACACGTGGCTAAATTTCAACTGTTTATCGCTAGTAGAGGTACCCTCATAATTCATAAGGCAACCTTACTTTATCTATCGTTTGTGTATATCAGCCAACATCTAGAAAAACAATTACCTTTTTAAGTGCTTCAAGAAAAATGGCAGCCAAATCATCCTCTCCTTTTTTCAAAAATGTGATCAGATGTTTTACAATCTCAGCCACACGTGATCCATGCATTACAAAATGAGAAATAATCTCAGGAGCAAGATAATCCTGCATTAGTGATAGCCAAAATTTTAGTATCAAAATAAATTTCACTAGTAAGAAAAATATTTTTGCCGAGAATTTGGCATTTTCATAACTAAAAACAAATAGTAATTTACCTTTGGGACAACATCACTAGAAATCAGCTTGCAAGCAGCAATTAAAACAGCACATCTATCTGTCTCCTCCGAGTATTCTGTGGTTACATCTTTGTTTACATCGTCATCTTCTACCTCATCTAAAAATGGATAGGCAAGTGAACAGAATTGGTTAGGTCAGATTAATGTTTATATATTGTTCTTACCCTCACTCTATACACAATGAATATACAATATTTTCAGTCTCAAATGTAATAATTAGTTTCAAGTAAAAATCGAGAAACATAAGATGAATGGTCCACCATCATAAGCATATTTGTTGGAGTTACCTGGAACATTAAGCTGTTGTTGACAAAGTTCCCAGAACTTCTGAAGGACATGTGCATTAGGCCGATATCCAAATCCCTCCAGCCCTGTCTTACTAAAATTTGCCATCCTAAATAAGCACCACGCTTCTGCAAGCACAGCGCATACCTTCGCCAAATAACATATTTTTTCAGAACTCAAGACATAATATATTTACGCTAGAGAAAGGAAAAAGGAAAATGAGTCAGTTCTCTTACTCTGCCAGCAAGTTCACTTCCAATTTTATCCCCTTCATTGCTGTCAGTTGCCAAGTTTACATAGAACTCAAGTTCTTGTAACAAAGTATTACGCTTAGACAGGAGAGACGTTAATGATGCATCAGAAACACTTTCTCCATCTATCACAGACTGCAAACTCCAAGCCAGATGAATATGCATGTTCTGAAGCAGCAAACCAACAACCTGAATAGGGAACAGGCAGAAAATTAACCAAACCGAAATAAGAATATCACAGGAAACATAACACCATCTGTGAGCAGCCATTTACTTACCTCTTCCTCCATATTCCTAACATCACGTAGCACCATTACAATGTCTTCATATAGGTTATCAATAGGCACATATCTAGACAATTGAAGTTCATACAACCTTTTCAAATTTACAAGAAGAGAATATTCATCACCCCCGGCCTGCAGTGTCATCTCTATAGGTTAAGTTTTTCCTACAAGACCCAAAGGTAACAGAAAACATGACATTTGAGTTCTGATGAGCATACCTTTACTTCACTAATTGCAGATTTCAAATTTTTAATAATTTTAACCTCGAGTTTCTTTAACTTGATTCGAGCAAAATCCTGCAATTCCCCTCGACTTTCTACACAACAGAAATTAATCGCCTTCACACAAGCTCTCAGAGGGTCCTTATCACCAATCTTCAAAAATGCATCTTCCATAAGCTGGAGGAGATTTTTGAAATTCTGAAAAAACAAGCATTAATTAATTTTTCAGAAACATCATAAATAGACTAAAAGCACCTGCAAGAAATATAAACAAACCTGCTCCTGCCTCTTCAAAGAATAAAATTCAAGATTCATATACATAACAATCTCGACCAGCAATGACACTTTAGCTTTATCTGAAATAAATTTCCGCAAGAGTTCGGGGTATTTCTCCATCATGGCAACAGTTATATCCTGTTTATTATTTTCAAATACTTCCTGTCATTTATTGGAGAAGGGATTAGAGTGCCACCAAGAACAATGAAACAAACCTAGTAGCACAAAGAACATTAAGCAATCACTAGTACAGGAACAACGCAAACACAACAACAAAGAGTACTGTTAGAATCATTACTAGTCAAGTATCCAGTTAGAATATTTTCTATTACCCCAAATAATTTAACAACGAAGGCCTGAAATAATGAGATTTTCACTTTGAAAGGTAGAAAAATTGACAATTCTTATACAGAATTAATGAAACATATTCCTATTCCTACAGAAATACAGCAAGAACAAAATTAGCCATAGTATATAAAACCATGGATTGTGAAAACTTTTATTTCCCAAAATAAACATTAAGCGTCAAATTCAACACACATCAAAGCCCGGAATAAAATTAAAAGTAAGAAGTCAGGATTTGGATTGAAAAAGTGAAAATCAAAGTGAGACGAACTTTTTGGGCTTTGCTGTGGTACTGCTTTCTGTTATCGATAGCAGGAACAATCTTCTCTCCAACAGCCTTTTTCACTGATGCACACAGGAGACGAACCAAGTTTGTTTTGCTTTTGTCAGTGATTGATGAATTTTCATCAAGGAGCATGGATATGATGCACTTCCAATCCTGCAAACAAAATATTTAGTACTTTCAAGAAACCATATAATATTACTCAACCAAGCAAATCAATAAATCTGATTTAAAAAGTTTTAGGTGTTATTCTTTGGTAAAATATCAGGGAGGCAGCAATGACAAAGCAAACAGGTTCAACAAATATATCGTGCAGACGCCAGAATAGAGACAAAATAATAACATTGTTTTTTATAGTTTAAACATACTTCAGTAGAAAACCATTGGTGTGTGAAAAATATATAGAAATTGCTAGGGATACTACTGAGTCGCTGAGGTGACCGAGTTCCTACCTACTGAGGCCACCAAATTGTATTTATTAGAAGAACACGCAACACTCCAAGTGGGTTAGGTTTTACACAACATTGTCCACCTAATATGTCCATCATTATCACTTCAATTATTAGTTAAAATAATCAACCCTAGTCTCTCCCCTTCAGAGTGAAGGTTAAAGAATAGAGAGTAAGGAAGAAGGATAGCTATTAAGAGACACTGTTGAGGGTTGTGACTCATAACATGATAGAACTTAGGACCACTTTTCTTAACCATCTCATCATGTTAGGACTCATAACATGATAGAACTTAGGACTTTTGCTTTTTGTTTGTTTGTGGATTGGATGGAATGTCTATATTTTGTTGTGTCTTTGACCAATGAATCAGATCTATATTTTGTTCTGTATTACACCAATGAATCAGACCTATATTTTGTGTTGGTGTATCAAATTGTTTATTTTTCAAAGGAACCCGTTTATGTCGGTTTAAATTAGTTTAGGGACCTATTTACAGATTATAAATTAGCTTAGGGGACTACGAAGCTTATATTATATGTCACACCATACATAATAACAACACTATAACAGAAGGACCTGATTACAAAAAAATATTAATATGAAGACTTGATTACAATTTCTTTAGTTCATGACCTATTTAAAAATCCTCAAATAGTTCAAAGACCTGACCTACAAAGTAATTAATCCTTTCTTTAACCCCAAAAGGATAGCTGATAGTCAACAAATGGTTTATAACAGATAAATAAGCATGCACTTTGAGGGGAAAAATAGGAGAAATTTAGATGAAGAGTGAAATTAATTTATGTATCTAAGCAGGCATCAGGGTTCTAAAGGTTGCCTACTTCCCTCTATTTGTATGTCTCATATTTTTCTCATATCAATTACCATATCCTATGACTGTAAAATTCAGTCCACAGATGCATAAGCAAATGGTCAAACAAAACAAAAGATGAGTCGGTTGATACGCATACCTTTATAGCTTTCATGTAATCCCACACATCATCAATCACATAAATAGTCAAAATTGGATTGGGTGGGAACTCATCCAGAATCCGCAACATTCTTGTAAGATGAACCTCAGAAGGATCGACATTTTCACCTGTAAAGAAATTGGTTTCATCACATGTGTTATGATATGGAATTGGGATTATTAGTTCGTTACTTAATTGCTTACTAATTTTGTTTTTCTGTTATAAGTTAGTTGCTTGTGATCATGTCCCTTTCTCTTATATTGGGGGCCTATAAATAAAGATTTTCATTACCTTAGAAATCATCTTTGGCATATCTTAGTTTTGATTGGTTCTACAACCAGCGTAGGAGGGCTAGCTCTCTTGTTATTTCCTCCTCCCTTTGATCTTAATTATAAGCAAAAGTCAAAATGAATTAGGTTCAAATTTGAGCCAAATACAATTTGACTTCTATATTTAAGATCAGGATAGTACCCTTTCTCCTCCCTCCGGTCTTAATAAAAAGTGTTCTTTTTTTTTTTAAAATCCAATTCTGGTTCCTAACAATATTCTTGTCTTTGGTCAAAACTAAAAGCATCTGTTCTAAATAGAAAATTTATGAATAGACTTTAGACCTCTTGATTCTGATTGGGAGCTATTAAATTTTTGAGCAATCAGGTGGTCATATACTAATGCTCCAATCGCATGCCTGATTTCTGGAGGATCGTCAATCAGCAAATCATACAAATTACCTAAGTCATCTTCAGGGATAAGTTGATGTCTGCATAAACCAAGAAACCAACTCTCAATTTAAAATCATGTGCATGCAAACTCACCAGCAGAAAAGTAATATATCATCAAAGAAGGTTTGGAATTAAGACCTGAACAGTTGTTTAACAAGGCCTATGGCCTGTACAGCCACAGCAACATCAATGTCATCAGCAAGCTCAATCATCCGGCCAGAAAATCTCTCAGTAAACAATCCAAGGGTCTGTATGTTATCATCCATCTCATACAGATTTTGCAGTGCTCTTATTGAAGTTTTTCTTACACCGGCATTCTACAAATTGGAGGGTAGGGCAAAATGTAAACGAAAAAAGTAGAAACAAGTTGTATGGGACAAGAGCAATTAAAAGAGATATAAAAAATTACTTTATCATTCAGTGTCCACCCAAGATATTTCAAGTATAAATCCTGCAAAAAAAGTGATGGGTATGACAGGATCCATGCACCGAGTGACTCAATGCATGACATTCTAATATTTGGGTCAATGTCCCTGTAGCGATGCACAAATAACCTTCAAAAAAGCATTACATGGACATGTTAGATATACAGCCACAAGAACAAAAGAACTACATGATAGACCGCTACTTTATTTTTCTTTTAAAGAAAAAAGAAATTTAGTTTCGCAAACTCTTACCCAGTAAATATCTTGCGCATCATCTCTTCCAACAGTGTTATTTTCTCGTGCATATCCGAAAACCTTTTATTTAGTGACTCCATCCGAG
>Ga0099826_10001080_pt1 | contig 15474 bp, 11 predicted proteins | sample Mtrugardesep15_FD_76830 | JGI IMG/M metagenome (GOLD analysis project Ga0099826, IMG submission 76830) | Root nodule microbial communities of legume samples collected from California, USA - M. trunc garden sep15 | ecosystem: Host-associated > Plants > Roots > Nodule | place: USA: California... | reverse complement strand
GACTGGGATTGCTACGTGTGTGTATGTGCAGTATTGAGGTTCCAATACCTCCCAAAAGATTTTGATTGTCCGGCTCCCCTCACTGTAACCACCAGTGTATCGCGTGTTACTTTTAAAATCATCAATGTCAATATCGTAATTGCCACCTGAAAGCAACTGCATTCTTGAATATCTCAGAAATCTTGCTGTAGAAAGTGAACTCAACAGATAAAATTTTCAGTATAAGTTGTCACAAGTTGATTCAGACATGTTTCTCTAATACAGCACATAATTTTAGTAAATGAAGAATTCTGTTACAGAAATGCTCTGTTGCACTTTGTGCAAGAGAGAAGAGGAAATATTTAACTCACAAAGAAAACCTTTTAAACACACTTAGGAAGAAGATACCTGATTAAACTCACTAGCATTGAATAATTTCAACCAGGATGGAGAGATAAGATCACTTAGCCCTCTATAAAATGCATTTGAAAAGGGTAATATCTGCAATTTAAACATTGTTACATATATATCCATGATGCAACAGTTAATACAGTACAGAAGTCAATTGCATTAGACTACAGTCAATGATGATAAAACCTGTTGGTTGAGTTTGTAGTCTGCCATCGCATGTATGTACTGCATCTTGTTTTCATTTGTCACAGAAATATCTTTGCCACCAGACTTGAGCTCAACCACATGCCTTTTGCCAAACGATTCTTCAGTAACAGTGAAATCAAGAGAGAGCTCCTTGACATCACCATCATAATTCTGCATGAATGAGTATGTGAACCTTCCAGTAAAATGTTAAATTGCATGAACAGACATACACAGTAACCACCCGAGTCAAACATGGGAAAATTAAATTAAAAATGAGATAAAGACCAGTACTTGAGGAAAGAAAATCTCAATCCTAAAATCAAACCTAACATACCAAATGCAAATTGAATCTTGTTAATTATTGAATTTTTAAGGTTTTCAAGAACAATACAGTGTCTAACATCCAGCTATCACCCACCAAGACATTAGCTCTTCTAGAAAATTCATACACATAAACATTTGTTCTTTAGAAGGATTGCACATGGACCAAGCTCAACTATAGAAGGACGAACATTGTAGGTCGAGAAACAGCACCAAACCATATAAAATTTTAAAAACATTAATCCTAGCATAAAGCAAGGTGATACATTGAGGATGTATGGTCCTGATTAATTTTGACAAAGGATTTACAAGACAAGCAACAGCTTGGATATGTCTCTTAGGATTTACCTTCAGATACATAAGACTCCTGTATAGCTCTGGATCAAGTGTTGATAATTCATCAAGAAAGCTATACCGTCCCAATAGCTTTTGTACAAAAACATGCGAGAAAGAGTAATCAAGTAATATTCCTTCATAAAGAGCTTTACCAACTACTCTTCCAAGGAACTCAATCATCTGAAGACCATTGTCCAAAAATCTTGCAGATGCAGTTGGAATTAGGAGGCTGTCTGAAGTTGAGGTTTGTGAAAAAAGGCCGTATCTAGAGAAAAAGGAAAAAATTTCAGCTAAGAAAGTCACTACTGGAAGAGGAAATAACCATGAAATAAAAGCAAGAAAATACAAAATGACGTCTCAAACTTACTCAGGGGCAAATGCTTCTTTTGATATGTCAGTCAAAAATTCTTTCGATAATCCACCATAGTCCAGACCAGCCTCATTAAGGCCACATTCACTGACAAATGATACATGGATGGAAGACTTCAACTTTGACCCAAGCGAATTTAATTGTCGAAATCCATCTTCAACAATATGACCCCGGCGTATTACAATCTCAATGGCTCGTGAACCAGGTTCAGAAATTTCACCAGCCATTTTGCGTGAAGCTTTATCCATCTTGATGAATTCACGAAACATCTCAACTCTATTTCAGCAGTAAACCAAGTGATTAAGTACTTTCAATCAGAGACGATTATGTGTTACATTGAAAACAAATTAATATGATTTTGATGACATATTGCAATCAAATATACCTTCTCCTCTACTCCCACAATGAAAAAAATAATCCAACTTGATTACATTAATGAATACTCTCATTGACAATCTTTTTCCCTAACAAAATTCACTCTTGTTACTTTGCTTCATTTAAGGTTTCACAATGATCAACATATAGCATATCATGGATAAATAAATTAAACTACTACTATCGTAATCAAATAAATGAAATATTCACAAGTATTTCACAAGATACATGATTAATAGTATTCCCCAGGTGATTCTCCATGCACATACTAAGATAGTTCGAAAAATGTAAAGGACATATTAACAGTAATCTTCTAAGTTGATCATGTTTTATGAATTCTCAATTTAACCCACCAATAGAAGAAAGAACAGACAAAATATTACAGTGAAGAAACCCGTGAAAAGTTTTGCTCAAATAGGAAAATTAACACCACCAAAAAACAAAATTAAGATTAAGTTCTTTTTCTAACTCTTACTGGCATGAGAAAAATAAAGAAAACAATTCAATCGGGCTTCACCCCTGGTCATTAGCTCTTTTTCCTTATGTTTTATCCTTCTAAATGTTCAGTTGAGGGGACAATGGAATTGTCAAAAGGATATTAAGTACAGAAAGCAGAACTGAATAAAACAGAATTTATGACAAACAAGATGCCTCATAATGGCCACAGTGAAAGAGCAAGTAGTTACCTCTCTTCAAATGGGAAAACATGGGGAGTCACAGTGATAACAGAGCCTAGACTCAGGGAAGACGATGAATCATCAGATCTCAGGTTGGCCGAATAAATTTCATGAGTTCTAGCAGCAACTGCAACTGGTGGCCGGCTTTTTCTAGCAGGAGAAAGCCACAAATCAGGAGGACAAAATGGGTGTCTGCAATCCCTTTCATACATTAAATGTAAGCATCTGACGGCACAATCCATGAGGGGCCTATTATGATGACCATTAACATGGGACAAGCCATTATATACTAGGGTATTGAGCATTGATGCAATTCTTCGTTGCTGCTCTAACTTGAATGGAACCTAACAATGTTATCAAATTCTCTAGAAAAGTAAGTTTCTTAAAATGTGAACTAATTCATAAAAAGACTAGGGAAAGAAGAAACCAAGCCGCTACCTGTTTCTCGTAAAACTCTATGTCATCAAGAACCAAAAGCAGGTGAGAATAGGCCGCACAGAAAAGATGAAGCATAGCAAACATACTTTTTGGAATGCCTTGTGGGCCATGCCTCATAGGTTCTATGTCCCATGCATCTGAAAGATCTAAATTGACTCTGCTTGGTGCAGAGTGACTGCCAATTGGATCTGTGCGGTCTGTTGCAGTTTGTGACTTACCTGTAAATTTATGAAGTACACTGACCCACTTACTGGCCCCATCTTTACTTGCCATTTTTGGAATCTTCTCAAAAGCTTTAAGTTTTCCATTTTCACTTGAGTGATTATCCGACACATGTTTGTCTCCAGGGAAAAATGAATACTCAAGTTCACCCCACAATCTCACAAGAAATCCAGGAGTAAATGATAGCATGTTAAGAACTGGTAATGATCCACGTACTGGACTAAAGGCTGAAAATATTCTAAGTAAGCTAGAATAGAAAAGTGCAACATCGCACAGATCTAGCTTCCGCAAATATTCCAGACTGTTTGAGATCGAAGCATCGGCCTTTTCAATGGCATCTCTATTCACTGATGACAAAAGATTTGTGAGATGCCATTGCTGACAGACAGGCCTAAATTGATCCATGTATGACATTATTAACGACTCATGGGTTGAACTTTCAGTATCAGTTTGGAGAGAGTTCTTCTTCTTTTTGAGCCATTCAATATTATCAAGACAAGCCAGTAGGCTTTCTGCTAGAGTGACAATAACATGGACATACAATGCACGGTCTAAACCTTGATTGAAGGATCCAGAGTCTACAGAGTTATTTTCATTCCCTGTTGCTAGACATATAAAGTTAGCGAGGGACCAACCAACTGGTGGAATAGCCTTGAAAGAGACAAGAATTTCTGACTTAACCAAATCCGACATCTCCGTTAAAATGTCCTCTTTCAAAATCTGTCATCACCTGTCAGAGTTTGATCAGTTCTGATATGTTTGAATCATAAAGCTAATCTATGAAGTTATACAAATCTATGATCTCATTAGCTCTAGACGGATACGATGGCAGCATCTTAATACTTCAGAGAGAGGCTGCCCGTTGCTAAAAAAATAAGAATGAAATTCACCTTTGAGCCATTGTTTTATATCTTTTACGGATAGAAGAGAAAATAAGTAAAGAACCGTTACATATTCAAATTAAAAAACCTCGAGTTTTTTCAGTTTAAGTAGTGTGTGTGTGTGTGTGTGTGTGTGTGAGAGAGAGAGAGAGAGAGAGAGTATTCCTACATATAAATACTGAGAAAATATAATCAGACAGCAGATTAAAAAAATATCAGAACCATTTGCATTATCATACCAGTAAATCATCATCATACCAGTAAAAGACAGATACTAACAAATACAAAACAAAGGTCCATCTTTGATATAGCAAACTTTTTTTTCTTTTTTAATAAAGCTTTGATGTAGCAAACTTAAAACCACAATAACAAACAAATTACATAATATAGAAGTAAAATGTGCATGCACAATCATGAATAACTAACTCAGCAAGTCAAAATATGGAACTACTTCCATTTAATTTTACACAAACACATGGGTTACATATGCATGATCCATAAGTGACATCAAAATATAAGATTTAAAAATTTCATAACGAATAAAAACAATAAAAGAGAACAAGTCCTCATTACAACTAAAGACACACGGTCAATAATTTTGCAAGTGAAATTGTTCTGCTTTAAATATGCTTACCAGTAGTGCCTGAAAGCATGTGAACAAAATCGATTTGTGCTTTAAAGCGGGTAGAAGAACATGTGGGACATGTTGCACAAACCAAGGAATAGTCATTAGATATACAACATATTGCTTAGCAGCATGATTGACATTCAGCATAGCAGGTCTTTCCCCATCTAAGTTTGTCAGATAAAGTGGCCGCACAGCTAAAGTTATTGCACTTGCGGTAATAAAAAATTTCTCATCTGCCTGGGTGATAGCTTTCGTTTTGGAAGAATACTTATCCAATGCAGTAATATATTTCGCAATAGAAACATAACTACCACTTTTATTACTCCCTGTGAACTCAACTAAACCTTTCACGGCTAAATCTGCATCTAAGCGGTTGTCATCTGTAATGCCTTTCCATCCTTTTAGATCAGTTAACATTACAAGAATACGCATTGCTAGAGATGTAACAACAGTAATATCTTGAGCCCCTGAATTGCATTCACTATACTCTGAAAGGATCGAAAAACCAAGAGAAGAAAGTTGCTGTGCCTGGTAACTCCAAATTCTTCTATCTTCGGTTGTACCAATTGCCAAAAAGCAAAAATTCTGCTCTGAATCTAAACAAAGAAAAGAATAGATCCAATAAAAATATATTAAGTATGCGTGTTAACAAGAAAAAGGAAAATAGGTCCGTTGAATTCTAAAAGATACGAAAAACAAAGCAACATAAAGTATCTTGACATTCGTAATTTCATATAAGCTGTAGGCATGCCATCGCATTAAAACGAGTGATATAATTGGAACATTAACTTGTAAGTCCAATAAAAGAAGATCAATATGAGGGAATATACCAGAAGAATTCAGGCTTTCCAATAAGATTGTAAAGCAAATCCTCGTAGAGTCTATTTTCTTGTTGTGGACCTCCTGATACCGATTTGAGAAACGGGTGACAAAGAACAAAAATGGCCTCAACAAATTGTTTGAAATCCAATTTGCAGTCATGACCCCAGTATAACTGTTCACCGATGTCTCCCACTCCTGCTGAAGCTGCAGAGCAACCATCTTTGTAACCTTGAAGCGCCTCCATACTCTCTTTCGAAATTAATAAAAGGTTGTCATTTCTCTATTTTGATAGAAACATGAGGTGCAAACGAATGCCAATACAAGATCAAAGGAAACACACAAACAAGTTTTTTTTGAACAAGCAAAAATGAATTATATTAACACGGACAACACACAAACAAGTTGTTTTTAACTTATGCAATAAGCTATTTATTTAGAAGACTCATTTAAACTTTCTTTTTCCTATAAATACAGGTTGAAAAGTTTATCCGAACTAGCTCTAGGTAAAAATAAATAGTATTATTTCATTGTGTCTCGAGGACTTATTCTAACTTTCTTGAACGTTAAGATTTGTATTTTTATATTAATCAATTTAGATTAATATGATGCATTGTCGATGAAATTAGTTTCCACCGACATCACATGAGAACTTATCATACTACCAAATAAATCTACTATGTAACCGCGTTTTTAAAAATAACTTTGCAATACTGAATTCTCATTGGATGTCGGTGTAAAACTAGTTTACACCAACAATGGATGCCCTTTTTTTGGGTGTGTGGACAAAATGACAATCACCATGAAACTCACACATACAAAATCGGGTGGCATTTTCAATTTGCATCTATGTTTCGTTTATTGTCTAATATATATGCTTCTTACTTAGCATGTAAATAAGGAGATAGGAAGTTGAATCTTGAAACCTGAATGAAGAGAGCAGCAGAAGCAGCACGTTTAGCATAATTGCGAAGCTCTCTTTCTCTGGAGACTTTCTGAAGAAGATCGTCTCGAGTTATCTCCTTCGCACTCGCTCCTCTCAACGATACCTGAATCAAGTGAACAACAATTTCAATTATCATAATCTATTATGAAATTGATGAATTGATAGGTAAGAAAGAAGAGAGTACCTGGTGTTTACGATGTGCATCCATGGGAAATACATTAACTTAACTTCGCTCGCTGTGTTAAATTAATCAATCCACCTTTTTCTAATCTTCTCGCGATTTACTTTTTCTCTTTACCGGTACCAACTACAAAGAAAGAAAGAACAAGGAAGGAAAAGTTCGTTTTATGTTTTTTCTTCATAGTTGACGTCTCAATTTCTTTTAATTATTAAAAAAAATATATATATTATTTTTTGAAGGAAAACTTAAATTATTATTGTTTTTTCTTTAAGAAAAAAATTATTATTGTTTTTATTGTTTTCTTCGTTTAAATAATGTTTTCCTCTTCCGTTTGGGTGAATTTTGAAAAATACCTTATAGGCAAAATATACGTCTCTAATCTCTTTGACATTTAAAATTCTAACAAAATCAACATTGTCCTATCTAATTAGGCAACTTAACTGATGTGGCATACTGATTGGACAATTTTTTTTTAAAATCCATCTCATATTTTATATAAAAAAAGTAAAATGAAAATAAGAAAATTTGAGGATAAAATCAAGTTTTCTCTTCTTCGCCCCTCTATCTATCGATTTCACTAAGGATGGGAATAGGTCGGGTTGAGCGGAGTTTTGTCTAAATAGATCAGACTTAGTTGAAAAAAATAATGAAAGGTATTTAAATATAAATATCACATTATTTACTAACTATTTTATGTCCGTTTGTACCACATCCTTTAGGTATTAGCACACGAGTGGATTTTCGTTGTTGAATTATTGGTTCTTCATCTTCTTTGTCCCCGTCTTCTTCTTCATCATAACTCTCACTTTGACTTTGGGTTGGTTCGGGTGGTGGTAACGCGGAAGAACTTGTTTGACCCGGGCCACTCATTAACATACCCGACATTGATGATTCTACCCAAAAATGATTCTAAGTTATCATCATAAACATTTGTGGGTCGTCGTTACACATACTTCGCAAAGATTGAATTGTGTCGTTTGTGAAACTAAAATCATTAAAGTTGATGGGAGAATTGGAAGGGACATTGGAGGTTTGGGTTTTTGATTGTGGACAATGGCGTTTACATTAAGTGGACATGAGGCAGGAGCAACAATAGGTTCTGGTACGCAATTTGCATAAAAGTACATGGATATGATTAAGGAATAGGTTATTAAGTCAACCACTCACTAAGTCACCTATTTTGATCGAATGGGGTATACCTTCTCTGTTCATGGAACTATCAATTATAAGGAAGGAATGGCAAAGGGAAAATTCTAAGCTTTTTACATCTGCCATGTTCACATGTCATAGCTGCATATTCTAGCTTTAGTCATGACTATTCTTTCTATATAGATCCAGTTTTCCGAAATGAGAGAGTATATGTTGTCTACAACAAAAGTTACTACCCAGTTCACCACCAGAGTTATTGATCCCATATGTAGGATTTGAGCTTTGCTCAAATTTTTCTATGTGAAGACCGAGAAAGGGTTGTCCATCCACCACTTGCATTAGGATCAAAAAGGGTGAAGTTGAAAATGTTTCAAGAAAACGTGTCGTGTGTCGAGGCACGTGACATTATTGCAAAAATTACCCTAATCTTTCACGCTAGTAGTACTGTCATTGTATTTTCTTTGTAATGTTTATCGATCTATATTATTATGTTATTTTATATTTTTTTCTATTAATTATTTCTTTAATTGATTTTCAACCAAAAAATAAAATAAAATAAAAGAACCTCAGTAAGATGGTGGCTATGAGATGGAGCCATGATGAAAGAAGTATAAATTATTAAGCCAAAAAAAATGAAAAAGAAAAAGAAAAGGAAAAAGATAGTAGGATGGCGGCAACTAAAATAGAGTCTCCCTAAAAAATAATGGTGTCATCTCAGATGGCGCTATGTAAAGAGAAAAATGAAAGCCGAGTAAATTGAATATTTATTTTGAATCTAACATAGAACCGACAATATTATTCAAAAGTAGAACCCGTAAAAAAAAAATGGAGAAAAAGTTAGTCCTCTAGTGTAACGAAAAAAAAGTCCTCTAGTCCTCTAGTTCCTTGTGATTTTTACTAGTAGAAAAGAATCCAAATATCCGACAAGTTAGTTTTACACTGTCTTACCCTACTTAGCGTGTAACTAAAAAATACACACACAGAGTTGAACGGTGCAATATATAGCGCCAAATAAAAGCAAGTACAATAGAAATGCAGTTGAAAATAAAAGATACATACATGGAACAATGGAGGCACTCCTCCAATTCCAACTCAATTCAACTCTCTCCTTCTCTTCTTTCCTTCACCCCCACAACCACCGTCACAACTTCAACTTCAACTTCAAACCACACACCAAAACCTGTCATTATCCCCTTCACTCTCTCCCACTTCAAATTTCCACCCCACACCCCCCTCCCTCTTTCCCACACCCCTCCCTTCTCTTCCCTTTCCTCCGCCTCTCTTCTCACCACAACAACCCCAACCTAGCCAAATCAATCCACGCCACCCTCCTCAAAAACCATCAAATTCATCATCTCTCCACTGCTCTCATTTCAACTTACATCAACCTCCGTCTCTTCTCCTACGCCCACCGTCTCTTCCTCTCTCAATCTCCCCCTAACGTCGTTTCTTACTCCGCACTCATCTCCGCTTTCTCCAAATCAAACCGTGAAAAACAATCCCTTTTCCTCTTCCTTCACATGATAACAGTTTCATCTCTTCTCCCAAACCACTACACTTACGTCGCCGTTTTAGCCGCTTGTTCCCGAATCCTTAACCATGAACTTGGTGTTCAGTTACACGCTGCTGTTATCAAAACTGGATATTTGAAATCTGTTTTTGTCTCTAACGCGCTTATGTCGTTTTATTCAAAATGTGGGTTTTATAAAAACGCATTCAAAGTGTTTGATGAAATGCCTGAAAGGGATATTGCGTCGTGGAACACTGCAATGTCTTGTATGGTTCAGCAGTTTATGTATGACGATGTGTTTCAATTGTTTTGTGATATGCTGGTGATTGATGGTTTGAAAGTTGATTATTTTACTCTGTCAACGCTTTTGACTGCGTGTGCTGCAAGTGGGTTGTTGATGGAAGGGAAGCAAGTGCATGCACATGCTGTTAAGGTTGGGTTGGAGGATGAAGTGAATGTTGGGACTGCTCTTATTGGATTTTATATGATATGTGGAAGTATTGATGATGTGGTTTGTTTGTTTGAGAGGATGGGTGTGAGAGATGTTATAACTTGGACGCAGATGGTGAGGGCGTATATGGAATTTGGTTTTGTGGATTTGGGTTTGAAGATATTTGATGAAATGCCGGAGAAAAATTGTGTGACTTATGATGCTCTTTTGTCTGGGTTGTGTCGAAATGCAGAGGGTTTAAAGGCTGTGGAACTGTTTATCAAAATGGTGGAGGAGGATATGGAGTTAACGGATTTCTCTTTGAGTTGTGGGATTAATGCTTGTAGTTTGCTTGCTGATTATAGGGTCAGCAAGCAAGTGCATGGATTTGCAATCAAGTTTGGGTTTGGATCAAATGTTTGTGTTGAAGGGGCCTTGCTTGACATGTACACAAGGTGTGGGAGGATGGTAGATGCTGAAAAGATGTGGGAAGAATTGGAGGAAGTTAGCAGTGTGGCTTGGACTTCCATGATGTGTGGTTATGCTAGAAACGGGCAACCGCATGAGGCGTTTTCTCTTTTCCATCTTGGTCATTCTGAAGGGAAATTGATAATGGATGCAGTTGCATTAACTTCAATGCTCAGTCTTTGTGGAACCGTTGGCTATCATGATATGGGTAAGCAAATCCATGGTCAAGTTCTTAAATTTGGCTTTCATTCTAATGTGCAAGTTGGAAATGTTGTTGTTGATATGTATTTTAAATGTGGGAATGTAGATGATGCAATTAAGATGTTCAGTGGCATGTCCTCCATCGATATAGTTTCATGGAATACTTTGATTTCTGGATATCTTACACACAGACAGGGCGATAGAGCATTGGAAATATGGTTGAAAATGCAGGAAGAGGGAATAAAGCCTGATGAATTTACATTTGTTTTGATAATTTCAGCCTACAGACACACTAGCTTGAATTTGCTTGATGACTGCCGTACCTTGTTTAATTCAATGAAAACTGTTTATCACATCGAGCCAACATCTCAGCATTATTCATCCTTCATTAGTGTTTTGGGTCACTGGGGTCTTTTGGAAGAGGCACTGGAAACTACCAATAAGATGTCTTTTAAGCCTTCTGCTTTTGTTTGGCGTGCTTTGCTTGATGGTTGCAGACACCATAAGAATACAATGATTGGAAAATTAGCTGCCAAAAATATTCTTGCCCTAGAACCTAAAGATCCATCTACTTATATACTTGTTTCAAATTTGCATTCATCTTCTGGGAGATGGGATTGCTCTGAGATGACTAGGAAAAATATGAGAGAAAAGGGATTTCGCAAACACCCGGCTCAAAGTTGGATCATTTGTCAGAAGAAAATGCATTCATTTTATGCAAGAGATAGATCTCATCCGCAAGACAAAGATATATATAGGGGGTTGGAGATTCTAATTTTAGAGTGCCTAAAACTTGGATATGAACCTGATACGAGCTTTGTTCTCCATGAAGTGGAGGAGCATCAAAAGAAAAAATTTCTATTCAATCACAGTTCTAAACTAGCAGCAACTTATGGATTATTGATGACAAAGTCAGGGAAGCCCATTCGGATTGTAAAGAACATCCTTCTTTGTGGGGACTGCCATACATTCTTGAAATATGTATCCATTGTCACTAAGAGGGATATTTTTCTAAGAGATTCTTCAGGATTTCACTGTTTCTCTGATGGCCAGTGCTCATGTAAAGACCAATGGTGAGACGCAGGTAAAGCTGGTTGATCTAACCAGTCATCCCCATTCATATTTGTTGTAGATATATTTTGAAAGAAAAAAAATTGTAAAGGTTTTTCTTCGGTACTACTGCAAATTTTACGGCACCAGTTAAGAGAAGATAGGTTCTCCTTTCAAATGCTTTCCTAAAAGATTTAGGAATGAGTTTGTTTTAACGTTTATCATTTTTTGTGTAAAACTATATCTTCTATATTAGTTGCTCCAATGTAATTGTAGTACTACTGCATTTTTACACTCACTAAAGATTGTCTATAAAAAGGGACGGAGGAAGTATCTGTCTCCATGTAGATATAGGATTGAAGCAGATACTTCATGTAAGATATAACTACATCATTAAGTATAGTGAAGGAATTCTGAAATCCAAAATCAACTTTACTTAATAATACTTTGTTTTTCTGTAAGTTATATTCTTTATTTAGGTCTATGATTAAGAATTTAATATAGAAAAAAGCAAAAAATATTGAATCAACCAAGCATAGCTTAAGAAGTACTAGGATGTAGGATCAGATCAATATTGTCTTTACATCTTATGTCAATACTATTCAAAACAACAGATCGCCTGCATCATCATACAATTACATCTTAAATACAATTTTAGTTACATAATAAACACATCCTAGTCCCTATTCTATCACACTGAGTTACCCAAAGGCTTCCACCTCTGTGCTCCACACAATTCCAAATTGTTGCTCCTAAACCCTTCTCTTCAAGGGTCACCCTTTCTTCAAGCCTCGCTTCTTATGCTTTTTCCAATGCAGTAAATATTCCAAATCACCATCCTTAATAGCAGTAATTCCATGTCAGTTGTACTTATTTGTATCATGTTCTGTGTTGCCATATTGTACTACCTAATACCTATGCGCCTAAACATTTTTGTATTTAGTTTTAGGGTCTTGTTAACTTGTGCCTTAAGGGCACAAGATGAGAAACTAAATAAAGAAATTTAACTTTGGAAATTGTGCATTCAAAACGTAAAAAACTTAAAAACTTATATTTTCAATACAATATTTATTGTTTAATTCTATTTTAAGATATTTATCTTGTACCCTACGAGCACAAGTTAGCATTTCCCTTAGTTTTATCATCTCCTTCATTGCCGCCCATATTATAACTATTTGATTTGAGATTACTTTTAAGCTTTTGGGGGAGACAAACACCTATTTGTTTACAGAGAAACGCCCTTTTGATCTTAGTTAAATTCAATAAAATTTTCATTCATTCCATATCTGTTTTAGTAATCTCTTCCATATTCATAAAAAAACAAAAAAGGAAACACATCTCTTCCAACTTTCATCTATTGGTTTGGGTTATGACGAATTTCCACACACAAAAATGATATTGCATCGTGGATTTAATTCTTTTTTCTAAGAATGATTTAATTCATATATACTCACAATGTGATGTTTTTTACACTACCAATTAATCATTAATGTTACATTATTTGAAACTTTTGAGTTTTAACTTAACTACTTTATTATTATTTTTTTTGTGTTAGCCATCCAGCTATTAGGGGAAGAAGACATTGGTAATTTAGATTCGGCCGGAATATAGATAAAGGTTGACTAAGAATTGTTCCACCCAAAATCACACACATAATTATTTGTGATAAATTGGCAATATAAAATATTTTATACTCAAAGTGAATGATGTACACTATTAAAACAAAAAATGAGAAGAAAATATTTAAAACTAAGTTTACAATTACTACGAGAAAAATAATATATATTAAATCAGAGACCAGTTTGAGTTGTATACACAAATCTGCTTCTACGTTGTTGATTTTAGACACAAAAATCAACATTATGTAAAATACAACTTGAACAACCAAGAGAATTGAAGAGAAAATAATACAAAAGTCATAAACTATATAATAATCAAACGTTGAACATTGTGTTTATAAAACATTTTTTAAGTGGGAAAGATGGCCCTGATTTGGGTTTTGATCGGGGAGAAATGTTAACTTGATCACAAACACAAATGAAAAAGGATTAAGCACATTTACAAATAAAAAGAAAAAATAATTGCATGAAGTAACTAAATTTATTTTCACTCATTTATGTAAATGTTCCCGACCCATATTTATTTGTGTTTTTCTCCAGACTGCGTCTTGATTGGGACTTATCTTAGAGAGAAACATAGAGCTGCTGAAAATTTTTGGACCACAAGGAAAACAACTCATTTCATAATAAAACGGAAAAGGAAATTTCGTATGGTGTCAGTGCGCTCTCAGGATTTCCAATTTTGTTGTGGCTAGAATTATACGATCCAAAACGTGTTTCACTTCAAAAAAAAAAAAACGTGTTTTTATTTTTGTTGGATTTGTCAAACATTTGCAACATTTTAAAGTAACTAAAAATAGTAACTTTTTATTTCAAAACATCAAGTATTTATTAAAAAAGTTATATTAAATTTACTATTTTAAATTTTTTAACATATATAACTTTATACATGGTAGAAAACCTATTTTTTAAAAGTTCAAGCTAACATGTGACATTAGCGCACATGTTAAGGTTCCATAAAAAATCAAATATTTATTGTGTATAAAATTAAATTTCAATCTTTTGTGTATTAAATTTGCACAATTTCCAAGATATAATTTACATCTTTTTTTTGTTACAAAAAAAAAGTGAATTAAGTACATCTTTGACACCTTAGCATACTCCCTTTCGGTCACAATTATAAGCAACTTTTACTTTTTTATTTGATAAGAGATGTATCTAGACTATATTATATTCCAGATGCATCCATTATTTAATGAATCTAAAAAAACAAAAGTTGTTTATAAATGTGACCGGAGGAAAACATCTTTAACATTTTCTTATTTTAAATTATAAAAACGGAAAAATAGTATTCATGTATTTTATTGGTTTGACATATGAAATCCTAACAAATATTGAACTTTTATATATAATTTGGATTATAAAATTTAAACTATGTTAAATCTCTTTGAGACACAATTTACCATTTTTAGATCTATTATATCGATATATTTTAGATTTATAAACCAAACATGTAAATTATATACTTAGAATCCGAATCAAGGCAACACATAGAAATTGAGTTGTTCCTTCAAAAAGAAATTGAGTTGTTGCAATTTATCATTAAAACATGTACTCTAAAAAAAAAACAACACAGATCAAAACATAACAAACTTTAAGTTAATGGCAACACATCAAACCATAGTCATATTTTTCTTAAGCAACCAAGTTCTAATGTTGGTCCGGCAAGCTAAACTTTGTTTTGATTCAATTGAAATGCACTGGTGAAAGTGATTGTACAATAACCAATTAAGTGTAATTTGTAGTACTTTAGTTAACACGTGATGAAACAAATATCCATTGTAATATTATGATTAAAGTTATCACGAACATGAAAAAAGAAAATTAAAAGTTGTCATGAGAAGACTATCGGTATGGAGTTATGTTTAATGTTTTACTCTACCTGTGAACGAAATAAAACGGAGTTACCTTTTCCCCACTTCACCGTACCACAAGAAATATAAAGTATAAACATGTTGAGGGTTGACTCTAATATTCTAATTTTCGACGATAAATTATTAAATAACGAGAATATATTTAATAAAAAAGATATTACAAACTCAACATTTTATCACTTAATTATAAAAAATTTTGAAAATTGGGATGGGTGGAACTTGAACTCAAAAACAACTACCTCGGAAATGAATTAGACATTAACCACTGCGCCACTTGCAGTTTTGTGATAAATTCTACTTTTTATTTATTATATTCAATATATTCAGGCTTAGAAGCCACTATATATTCCACCAGCCTTTTTTTTTTTTTTACGGTATTATTTTTTTTAAAGCTAGTATTTTT
>Ga0099826_10001078_pt1 | contig 15490 bp, 10 predicted proteins | sample Mtrugardesep15_FD_76830 | JGI IMG/M metagenome (GOLD analysis project Ga0099826, IMG submission 76830) | Root nodule microbial communities of legume samples collected from California, USA - M. trunc garden sep15 | ecosystem: Host-associated > Plants > Roots > Nodule | place: USA: California... | reverse complement strand
CTCTCTTCAAAACGAAACACCCCTACCTTCCAACCTTAGACCTAATGACATTTTTGGACCACAAACTAGAAGAAATAATAATTTAAAGATCTAAAGATGGTGAGGGAGCCAAGGTAGCAGCCTAAGAAAGAAGGATCAGAAAAGGGGGGAACACATGCATAATGAAATAAGAAAGAACAATAAGTAGGGAGAGAAGAAAGAAAACCATCCTTATATTAGGGTAACTAATACCACTTCAACAACCAATTTGTACACCTTCACATTCAATGTATCTTAGAAACCAAAGCATGGAAAAATCAATACGCCACCAATAACCATCGATCGAGAGCCTAAAATAATAAACATCGGGAAGGTGGTGAAATAAATGTATTATAGAAGAAGCAACAAATACATGGTTGGTCTATAACTAGAACACATGACTTTCGTGGATATCAGTAGTAGGCTTTGAAACCATTCAACTAACTCGTATATGATTATGTTTGTATCTGCGTAACCACCAATCGATGTTTGTCTGATCCTAAAATCATTCGTCTGCCTACCTTATTTAACAAGTAATTTTTTAAATGTAAACACCATTTATTTTTTGAAAGCTTCTTTTCCTATTCTATTAGTTTCTCACACATCATATAGATTTTTGATTTTATAACCCGAACAACATTAAACACCTACATAAACCCTTCATGTTTTTGGATGTTAGAAGGCACGCAAGAAGAAAGGAGGGTTCGAAAAGAAATTGGCTTATTTTGTTGGATGGATAGTTTGTATTGAAAAAGCCCAGAACGAAATACCGACCCAATTGATATTCACTACAAAACCCTAGTTCTCTCTCAGTGCCTCCTTCCTTCCTTGTTACATCTCACACAGAATACTGCGCGCGGTTCAACCAGGTATGCTGCTACTCTTTCGTTAAATCTTGTTTCTCTAGAATTTAAAGTTTCATGCCTTTGTTCAATGTTCTTCATGTTTAGATCTATACTGTTTTTTTGTTTTGTAGAGACAAGGTAAGATACAATGGCTGTTCCTCTGCTAACCAAGAAGATTATCAAGAAGCGTGTCAAGAGGTTTATCAGGCCTCAAAGTGACAGGAAAATATGTGTCAAGGTATGTGTTGCTTATTGTTTTGTTTCACATCAATTCAATTTTTTACCTACTATTTTGATGTGTTAATTTTGTTTTGGTGCTTACTTTATTGTGTTAATTTCGTTTTATATAATAAACACAGACTTGTTTCTTATAAGATCAGTGTTGTAAGGATAATAAGGTGGTTTTAAAATCCTTCCCCTCCCCTTTGTTGAACCAAACAGGCCCTCATACTCATGTAGCTTATTTAACATAACAATGCAGTATCCAGATTTCAGGCTAAGCTCTAAAGTGTATTCTGTCATTTCCATGTTTTATCCTTGTACCAATTTTTCTATTGCATTTTGTGATACAAAAACCTAAAAACCTCTGATGTTCCTACTGATACCTGTTGCCTATTATTTTGTGCTTTCATTTTATTTGCTGTTCTGTAAATACAGGTTGTATATGTTTTGCAAATTGAATCCACAGGTTTAAAATATTTTAACATTGTTACTGTTATGGTATGCAGCAAAGCTGGCGTAGGCCAAAGGGTATTGATTCTCGTGTAAGGAGAAAGTTCAAAGGAGTTACTTTGATGCCAAACATTGGATATGGCTCAGACAAGAAGACCCGCCACTATCTGCCAAATGGATTCAAGAAGTTTGTTGTGCACAATGTCAAGGATTTGGAACTTTTAATGATGCACAACAGGTAACTGGATTTAGATTTGCATTTTGATTCTTAATTTCTCATTGACCCTTGGTAGCTACAATTCTGATTTTGTTTATTTACATGAAAAAACTTCAGGACATACTGTGCTGAGATTGCACACAATGTGTCAACCAGAAAAAGAAAGGAGATTGTTGAACGTGCAGCTCAATTGGATGTTGTTGTCACCAACAAGCTTGCCAGGTTGCGCAGTCAAGAAGACGAGTGATTGTTTTTTCGATGTCGAATTATTTTTGCTTTTGTTGTTGTTTATGGGTTGAACATGGCAGAAAATTGTTCTTAGAATTGTTGTCTGATGGATTACTGCGTTTGAATCCTGGAGATTTTTGTGTTGACTACTTTAGTTATACTTTGTTAAGAGTATTTTGGCTCATTCGTATTGACAGTCATCTAATCTTATGCTCTCTTATTAGATTCATGCTCTGATGTTTGATTGTTTTTTGTGCTGCTTGTTTTTAATTTGTGATTGTGGTATAATATGAATAGATTCTTTGGCAGAACCCAGCCTTTGAAATCATTTTATTACTCATTCTTACTTGTCAAAGTTGATAATAGTCAACTGTAGTTTAAGAAGTTAATTATTGAATCTGCCTTTGAAGTATAAACATGTTTTTTACTCAGAAAAATGTTATTACACATTTTATTTTCTAAAAAGGATGTTATTGCATACACATTTTAATTTCTAAAAAGGTCTCGGAATGGTTTGCAGTGGTAATATGGTTGGATGGTTCTTTGAGATGTCATCATTTGTTCTAATTTGGTATGGCTGTGGTTGTTCTAGTTTTCCACATTAAGGAGTTTGGCAGGGAATTGAAGTTGTTTTCACCGACATATTTGGATATGAATGTTTTCATGGAAATTTTATGTGTACGCTACATAGTGTACAAGAAATGCGTATTAATTGTCGTTTGCCACCAACAAATGGTGTGCACATATGGTTCTAATGTACAATGTTCACAAATGATGTCCATTCTTTGGTCATATATTAAGTTAGCTGAAGTCGAGTAGATGTTGGATTGTATAGCATCTTTTGTGTTCAATACTGGCCAACTTAACACAGTCTTACAATATTCATTAAACATGGGAAATTTGGATTAATCATAGTCTTGGAATATTTCAAGTAATTGAGACAGAAATGTGCTAGCATGTTGTGCAATCATCTGTTTGTGTTAGGGTGTTGCATAAGAAAAATCTAATATTTTTTGTAACGAAGTAAATTATGTTTGAAAAGACTTCATCTCCCATGCTTGCGATTTTAAAATTCACATATTAATTATCTTTGAAATAAAGTAATACCTTAGAACTCCCATGCCTTGTAACATTACATTGTATAAAACTGTTTATTTATAACTTGCAATACCTTGGAGTATTTGATAAAGTTAGACACCTGCAACAAGATGGTATTTTACACCTGCAATATGGAGCATTGAAAAGAGGCAGGAAAAGTAAGAAAATTAAGTTATTTAGTTTGGATTCCTACACGCTAGTGCTTATGGATGGGTCATAATCAGCCATTTTTTTATGGTAAATTGATTGATGTAAATGGCATGGTATCACGAATTAAAACACCCTTAAAAAAACAAAATTAAAACAATCTTTTGAGTTTGTTCTGTAGGTCAAAAGGGGAACAAAGTGGGTGTTAATTACTTTAATGGTGACTAAGTTCTATGAACTTTTCGTTTTTAAAAAAATTTTATCCACTTTTTCTAATCATTGTATTAGCTATATATTTGTTTTGGATTTAGAATCTCGTTGTATTCTCCTTAATTAAAAAGTTAAATATGTTTTCGGCACTTATAAATATTTTAATTTTTTACTTTAGTTTTTTTAAAAAATTTATGGAACCAAAATCATTAGAATGAAGTTGATTAGGTGTGATATTCAACCAAATCAGAAAAGGAAAGACAAAACAACACCAATCTTCTTGAACAAGTGTGATAAGTAGGTAAAGTCTAGAGAATCATTTTCTACTTTTCTAAACCAGACAAGATCAAAATGAGTATATTGTATAGCAGGAAGTATGACGATGAAAGACTTGATGAAATTTAGGTCAGCATATAGGGTTTTCGTATTTATGATTCTTTCGTTAATATAAGAATAACTATTTAGATATCTATTTAAATGATTGTGATTCAGATGAATAATTCAACCTAGATCTAAATTTTAAGTCTCCATCATTGAAGAGAACGAAACATCACCAAATTCTCCAATAAAAGAGTTTGATTTTTTTTATTTTTTTTTGTAATTACATATTATTGTATTTTTATTTTCAAAATTTCGATAATGGAAAAAATAGAGAAAATACTATCTCTCAAAAGTACATAAATCTTATAGTGTCATTTTCTTTTTAATTAAAAAAATCAATCAATAAAATAAAATAAGAGAAAGAAATTCGCAATTCACATTGATTTCCATTTTCTTTTTCGATTTTTGCACATATTAATATAATATTATTTGATTTAATACATTTTCCCCCGATTTCTGCACCGATCATCACCAGTTGGTAATTTCTCCCTTCGAACCTTCGCTCATCAACCGTCACCAAGTTCACCGGAGCTTCAGGTCCAACCACCACTCTCCGATGAACGCTTCTTAATCCTACACCATGGCGGAGCACAGTACCTCCACCGTCAACCACCACGAACACCACCAAAACAACATCAACGACGACGACGACAAGAAGAAAGATAAGACTTCAGATCCAGACTTATTCTGCTGTCTTCTTCAACCTCTCACCTCCGACGCTGATCCCGAGTACACCGGCATTCGTCGCCTCCTTCTTCATCGAAAAGCCGAAGCTGGAATTCTCCGCCGTAAGGTATACTCCGCATTTGACATTTGCAGTTATCAGGATTTTCGTCGTTTCAATCTCAAAATTCAGATCGTTTTTTATTATGCATTTTTTCGTTTTGCATTTTGGATCATACGCTTTTTGATTTGACTTTTTAGCTAAGTATTGTTCAATTCTTCATAACTCTGTTGAATTTGTTTTTAACTTTCTACTGAGTTTCTTTCAGATCAATCAATCATATTAAACCATATTTATTGTCTTATTTAATTAGTGAGATTAATTTTCATGCTCTGTTCGTGTAAAAAGGTTTACACTGTCAGCACATCACAATCCATCATCAATTGTATATCTGACTTTAGACGTGGTTGTAATCTTTGTAGCACCGACAGTTGTGTCGTGATGTTTTAGCACATGTCAATGTCGGGCACTGGCACATGACAGTGTTTGATGTCCATGACAAAATGTTCTCAAAATTAAATTGAATCATGTCACTGTCTAAAAATGTTATCAGTGTCTGATGTTTGTGTCTTTGGCAAATGTGTTTGATACGATAGGTTATAATGAATTGTGTTAGTTTGGTATCAGTGTCCATGGCAAAATTTTATCAGTGTCAACGTGCCAATGTGCGATGTCAGTTTGGTATCTGTGACGGTGCTTCATAGGTTATATGATAGATTGACATGGTAAAAACTCTTTACACAATTAAATCCTTAATTAATTACATTGAGTGGTGGAAATCTTTTATAAAAAATAATTTTATAATAATTGTGTCTCCTTATGTTTTGTGTAATGTGTTGTTGCTTTTTGGCTTATGGAGTGAGGTTTTTAAGCTTTTTGACGTTGTGATGACTGTGTTGAAGGATTGGAGATGCAATGGGAAAACTTACGTGGCATACCGGAATTACATAAACAGGCCAAGGAACTGGGAAAGTTTAGGACAAGCCCCAAGTTTTCGAAGTACTCCGGGAAACAGGTTGCTGAATTTTTTACTTGAAGTGATGTCCAAATATATGTTAAATTTTGGATCAATTGATTTCATAATGGTCACACAAAACGTTTATAAAAAATGCATAGAGTAAGATTTAAAGGCATGTATGGTTGGACTGTGTTCTTTGAAGTGATTTGGGATGTGTTGTCAGACTTTAAATCAAAATGACTCAAGTTTCTACATACTTTATTACCTCAATCACTATACTTTCATCTTTAAATCTGAATTTCATCTACTTCTTTGAGGGTTAGTTCTTCAATTTCAGCAACCATAACCACATTTTATGTTGATGCAGCTTTCTTATTTATGGTGCTAGTTTAAATTTATGTTTCCATACAATTCTGACATCAGGATAATTTACTGGTTGATTCATCAGTGGCCGATGGTTTCCATCTCCAAGTCCACTCTCCCGTTGGTCTGAGGTGGACAGCTGGAGTTCTGGGAGGGTAAGTAATTCCTTGTAGATTTTGTTGTAATATATTTCCAATTCTTCTTGCAGTGTATGGAACATAACAATGCATTATTCTTAAATGAGTAGTAATTGTGGTAGATAGATGTTTTCATCAAACATATTGACAAATTCTATAATCTATTATTGGGATTTATACCTTTAAAATCAAGCACAATGGATGCTATCAGAGTGTACCAAAAACAACTGATAGGGAGATCAAGCAGTTAGTGCTTTGGTTACCTTTGAGCACGCTGGTATTGAAGTACTGCAGGTAGTGCTTTGGCAGGCACCAGATCCAGTCATTTAGGATGCTTATTTAGTTATTTTTTTCTTTTTGGAACGAAGGGTTTGTAGAAAAGAGCTAAACAATGAATCAGGTATAACCGTATAAGTCAGGATAAGAAGTTAGTTTGTCCAAAAGAATAAATCAAAATTTAGGAATTTGATAAAGAGAATAGAGGGTATGCACAGCTAGTGTAAACTAGTTTTATACTGACGTCCAATGAGAATCCAATGTTCTGCAGTTACTTTTAAAATGCAATTACTAAGTGAACGTATGTGCCAATATGGCGAGTTTTCATTTGATGGCAGTGGCAAACAAAGTTACATTGATAATGCATCTCAATTAAACTATTTGATAAATGTGCAACTTTTCTTTTTATATTAAAAAATCGAAAAATTTGGAGATATGCTGCTGTGTTCTTCGCTAGTAATTGACTGTCAACTAAACCTTTATTTTCTATGTAGAATTGGATATAACTAAGTTTCATTGAGTCGGTGCTTCTCTTTCTGAAACTGCAATTGCAAAAGTCCAAGTTTCATTCAGATTAATACACCCTAACATGCTTGGTGTGTTTTACTGCTAAGGAATGTAGTTATGCCATTATAGTTTGGAGTTATGTTCAATTCAGAGTTTTGTATATGCTGTGCATGTTTGTGTGAGAATACAATTTTTCGGTTCAGTTAGTATTAATTAGTTCAGTTATAGATATAGTTCAATTTCTTGATCATTACTTATGTCAAAATTGTGTGTTTATTTTCATCATAGGATGTCCAAGTTGCAAATTCAGTATCCAACCATAGAGCAAGTTTTGGCTCTGGCTCAAATGCTAGTGATTCTGATCGTCCACGAATCCGTGGTGTTGAGCCTGCCTATTCCTTCGTAGGAATGCATTGCATCTTCGACCAGTGCAAAGCCTCTGGTAGTATCTAGAGTCCAAACTAGATTTGTCATCTTGGTAACTTATCTCTGGTATGTTTGCTTTTCTCAGTGAAACTAATTCTGAAAAGCTTGATGTGTAGTTACGGTGATAAAGTTTGGGCACATGAGTTCTGACCTACTTGCTTATGGGGCATCAGATGGAACCTTGACTGTGTGCAGTGTTTCAGAGAAACCTTCAGTCATCAAACAATTAAACGGCCATTCGAAAGACATCACAGGTAGGATATACCAACATTGGTTTATTGGTCTTTATTTAATCTTGCACAATATACATGTCCATGAATGCTCAAAGTCAATATCATCTAATATACTAATCTTTAAGTGGGGATTTTACATCAATAAATCTTTTGGTGCATATTTCCAATTTCCATTATTTAATAAGACACCATATCAGACTTGATCTGCACTATATTGATTGTCTGGACTGATCCTTTCCCTCCTTTTACCCGATCTGGGGATTTTAATACTGTTTACAATATGAAAGTGAAACTGAGTTTCATGTCAAATATGGCTATAGAAAATTAGAGATTTGACAAACAAAAATAAATCAGTTATGAATTATGATTCTTCAAACAGTCCATCTGTACATAGCTTTTAAACCACATTTTACTATATTTTTATGGAAAATGCTAACAATTGCCAAGACAGAGTAATTTGACAAGTATTTGACTTGTACTGTATTTCAAAGACAAAGTTTCCTTGCTTGGGTTCCTTAAACTTTATGCTTCAGGTTGTTTTGTCAGTTAGGGCACTTGTTATAGCCTGACTCTATTTCTGTAAGCTTAATTTTACTTTTACACTTTATGCGTCATTTTGTTTTGTCCATAATTTTTTGTTTGAATTCAGACCCTCAACTTTTTCAATTGTTAAAATCAAGTTCTTACCTTTCATTTATTTAAAACTCTAAATTATCATAATCTGTTCTAAATTTTTTTAAATTGAATTAATCAAATTATTTCAAACCTTTTCCTATTCAAAACTCACCAATCAAAATATGAAATTTCATTAAAAAATAAATAACTGAAAAACCGAATCACCTCCCTTCAAACCCTAACTTCATCTTTCAAAATCCTTTTAAAGTTTATCAAGATTTTACTAAATTTTTAAGTTCTAAACTTTAAATTTATTTTTTTAAATCTCTAGTCCATCATAAACCCCCTTTTTTTCATAAAAAATCGGAATTTAAGGGGTTTAGCTAAATAAATTGACAGTAGCAGGACCATGTTTACTTAATTTTACAGTGGAGGGACTTGATTCACTTGAAAAAGATTGAAGGACTAAAATCAGAGTCCAAACTATACGAACCAAGCATATAATTAAGTCATTTTTATATCCAGTAGGATGTCAGCGCCAAATTTTAGTAACAAATTTGATGTTGGTGTCAAACTTTCTTTTATCTACTCTGTTACATGAACACTTCCTTTTTTGATGATTTATTTTCAGATTTCGATTTTACATCAAACAATCAATACATTGCTTCTGCTTCGTTGGATAAAACTGTAAGAGTATGGGAGATAGAAAAAGGAAATTGCATGCGGGTGATATATGGAGTTACTTCACAGTTGTGTATCCGTTTCCACCCTGTGAGTACAAAATATGGTGCTTGTGTGTGTGTAAATGGAATGCTAACTTCCTGACCTCCATTTGGAGGATAGTATTTTCATCATTGGTAGTTGGAAAAATTCTTGGATTCAATTTTTTTTTATTCATATATTCTGGTAATTTTATTATTATTGTTGTTGTTGTTGTTAGAACAATAGCAACATGCTCTGAATTGTGTTTCGGTTGATCAGATTCCCACTGTCATCTGGCTATCTTCTCAAATTGAAAAAGTCATCATTCTCTATACTAGAGTGGTGACAAAGTTGAGTTTCCTAAATTTTTTAGGGAGTTTTTGAATCTTGTACTTTTTGTGAAATGAATGAACTTGTTTTCAAAAGGAGAAAAATGATATGGCAAGCCCAACACTTATCAATGTGGTGCATGTTAAAAAGAATTTGAGACATTGATACATGTTTAGTTAATTAGGATTGCTTTTAATTGAGGCTTTAACAAGTGAGTGCTTGTGCAAAATAATATGATATAGGGATGGGCTGAGAATATAGTGTGTAGAGAGTGTCCTTCTCTTATTGGTCACACCCGCTGAAACTTGACTGTTTTTTGCGAAAAGAGGTCAAGAGCATGAAAGTGGGAAACTTGTCAATTTCAAACCATGGGAAAGCGAGAAAAAATTGCTGAATATTTCTTCTCCATCATACTTGGTGAAAATAAATATTCCTCAGTTACTTGTTTGATTTTTCCATAATGCATGCAGTATTCTTATGTAGATTTTGGTACTTTATATAGGTAAATAGATTTTCTTTTCCATTCACCTTTGGTTGCTACTAAATAATGTATTTTTCTGTATTTGGTGCAGGTAAATAACAACTTCCTTTCTGTTGGCAATGCAAACAAAGAAATCAATGTAAATATGTTGCCTATTTCTATTTCTTCATTGATAAGTAACATATTTGATGGTTCCCTTGCTGAACTTTTTTGTTGGAGTTAATTTCGAGCATTCCCATTTTTAATCAGTAAGAGTTGACATATCACATATCGTTAATGTGACATCTGTAAAGACTGAAATGTCATTGAAGCGGCGTTGTGTTCTTTCTTTCTGTCTGAAGTATATAAAACACTTTATGGTTTGTGGTTTGCAACTAAGGTCATGTTTCAAAGTTTGGAGAGAATCAGATGAAAATGAAAGGGAATAAAATGGATGGAATGGAAAATATGACCTCCCATATTTGGATGGTTAATTAGGGAAGAAATGGGAAGGTAATGTGGGTATTAAGGGTTGCATTGTAAAATATCATTATTACCCTTTAAAACATTTTTTTTTTGTTAAAACCTTTTATACATATTTAACACAATTTGTGGGTGTAAAATAGTGGATAACTAGTTTTTCAAATAAAAGTAACCCTTTCTTTCCTGAAAATCTGCCTCGTCCAGGTGCATTCTTAGACCATATGACTGGGCTGAACTCATGCCGCACATACTTCCATATATGTTATGCAAAAATTTCCCTACCTTTAACTATTAGTGTCTTAGTGTCTGTGCTACTTCCTCTATTTTCGCCCCTATAAAATCCCATGTTCTGTGTTTTAACATCTCCTGCCATTATATCAATCTTATTTGAATTTATTTTTCTTATTTTTTCACAATGTACCAGGTGTTCAATTTTAGCACTGGGAGGACGATTAACAAGTCGGTATTTGACGCCGAAGTTACCTCTATGGACCACGACCATACTGGCCATCTCATATTTTGTGGAGATGCGCAGGTGTGCTGCTCTATACACAAACATGTATATCCTAATCATTAGGTTTATCTCATTTTCTTTACTAACTGGATATTATACACAGGGATGTATATACTCTGTAAATATGAACTCCCACACAGGTATATTATCCCGCTCACATCGTCATCGAAGTAGCAGCAACCACAGATCTCCAGTCACAACAGTGCAGTATAGGAGTTTCTCTCTGCTAGCTCGAGGACCTGTGTTGTTGACCTGTACTCAGGATGGAAATCTGTCTTTTTTCAGGTTCAAAAACAATTAGCCATGATTGCTGTATGCATTCTGTTATCCAAATTGAACTTTCTTCTTTTTCTTTGGAGCACTAAAGTTAGCATATTACAGTGTGGCTTTGGAGATAAAAGGTTATTTAACTCTTCGTTGCTCGCTCAAGTTAACTCCTCGGATACACAAAATTCAAGCTTCTTTCTGCCCCCTTCTTTCTCTTGAAAAAGGAGAATTCATTGGTATGTTGATATCTTGATACCATTGCTGCTCATTTTGTTTATTTTTTCCTTCCATGTTGATATCTTGATACCATCGTTGCTCATTTTGTTTAGTTTTTCCTTCCATCTCTTGAAGCACTTATAAATTCTAATAATGATGTTATGAATTAGATTAAATCTCTGGGTCTGTCAAACGAGAAAATAATCTCTTGGTGTACGTCACTTGCAGTTATATCTCAAGAATTGTATAATGGCTACTCTTGGTGTACTGTTGCTGCATTTCTAACTTTCCTCTGTTATATGCAGTTGCTGGAAGTGAGGACTCAAACGTCTATTTCTATGATTTAACAAAGCCAAAGCATACATGTGTGAACAAGCTACAGGTTGGTCTTACATCCATTGAAGATACTGATGTTAAAATGATGCATGAATTGACAAGATATTTTGTGATGCAGGGTCATCGGTTTCCAGTGATGGGGATTGCTTGGAACCATGGGGAAAACTTTTTGGCTTCATCGGATTTTTACGGCATAGTAATTGTTTGGAAGAGAGAAAGAACAAATCAGAACAAGAATACATAGCAATAGAAGTTTAAAAGCATATAGTTTTGAGTTGAGGGCTTGTGAAGATAGCTTCCTTAACATTTCTTTTTCTCTTTAGTGTTCACCATTGTCCTTTTGTATCTTTTGTGTTATTATTTTTCTATTTTTGCGACAGAGTTCATTTGTATCCTGTATGTATTTTGAGGAAGAAAGTTTATTCTTAGTGAGCCATGATTAGGGATTCTGTAAACAAATTCTGAGAGGTGTATTTTGTTTTGACATTGCTCACATTGTAATTTTACACCATCAAAGAATAAGGCTGTGTGTCTGAATCAACACTTTATTAGTTGAATGTACAACGTACTCATGCAAATCCCTTGTAGTCTGGTTGGTCAATGTTAGTAATTTACTCGTTTATCAGGATTTCTGATTTTGTTTCTCCAAAGCAGCACATGATGCACATGATTTTTTTTCTTCCATGGGGCGAGGCTCCTCTTTTCCAAATTTGGGGTTGGTTCGCCTCAGTTGCATCCCAACACGCAGAGATTGAGAATCTCATGTTTTCTTTATTGTACCAATCTCTACCATTTAACCATTGTAATTGAATTCCTTTTCAATATCTCTACACACTTATTTTTAAGCGTCTCTATATCTCATCTCATCTCATGCCCATAATGTCAGAAAGTTGCTCTACAAGCCCCTTCAATTGTTCACACGTCTCATATACCTAAAAATACACCTCTGGATTCTCAACATCTATCTAATCGCTGTGGTTTGGGAGTTAACTACTGACCTAAGGATTGGGAGTTATGACCAGCCCCGCCCTGAAACAGAACACATAAGTAGAACACATAACACGGTTGTATTGGTAGGATTAAGCATTCTACAAAATGCTGAGAATACTTGTGTCTCATATAGATGACGCACAAATCATTGATTAAAATCGTAATTAACGAAAGTTGATATTTCAATATGAAGCAAACAAACCCAACAACGGAAAAACAAACAGTGCAACACAATACGGCGAACAACACAACGTCGCATTAAGACGACAAAATCATGAAAAAAAAAATAAGATCTATTTGAAAATCATTTATTTAAATTAATATAGAGAAACCATCGGAAGAAGATGAAAGAAAGAAACAAGAAAAAACTATGGCCGACTTATTAGAAAAGGAGAACATAATTACGTATTTTCTTTAGGGAAGAAAAAATGAAAGAGAGAAAGAAAAAAAAAACTAGTATAAATACTTTCATTTCATAAAAATAATCTTGAATTTAGTAGTTTAGGAATCAGTTGTATATGTTCAGTAAAAAAAAAAGGAATCAATAACATTGGGAAAGAGGGCAAAGTTAGAGTGGAGTGAGGTGAGTTGAGTTGGATTGGTAATGAGAAGGAAGTGATGAAGGATAATAGGTGGTGGCATGACATTGGCACGTAGGATATCATTTCATTATTATTTATTGTATCTAGAAACTCCTAAACATAATCGATACGCTACCCACCCCATACACACACAAAATCCCTTTGATCGATTATCACCATCGCCAATTATTTTGCTACTCATGTGGATTTCTTGTATGCTGTAAGTGTAAAGTTTTTTGTTACTGCTGATTGGATGAAGTGGTAGTCTCTATGAAACATTGACACAAGACACTAACATGCCAAGTCAAGTCGGTGATAGTTTACGAAAATGAATTCATTTCATATAATTACATGTGTATGTGTCGGTGCCAAACAAAATGAATTCATTATTTTGCTCTTTCTTTCTCTCTGTTATGCTTATTATATGCATGTTACCTTTCCTAAAAAAGATATGTCACCTGTAAAGCTTCCGTCAAATTTTACATTGTAAGTATGTATGCTAAAACCTGAGAATGATATAGTTGCATTTGCATGTGCTGTTTGAAGTTTACTCATTATAATATTTCTTAGTGTTCTTTTGGGATTAATTTTGTTTAATTGTACTTCTACTAGGATTTTTACTGTCATCATTCTTTCATTCTAAAAGACTATCTTGGATATGTTTGTGGGGTTATTGATAAAGGAAATGAAACCATATTTGAGTTTCAGTACGAGGTACAACACTTCTCTCTCCATAAATGCTTTTTTGGTCATAATAACATCGCAAATGCTTAAATCGCGTAATAAACTTCTTGATAAAAGTATTTCCAGTCAGAAAAATTCTATTAGGAGTCAGTCCCCTGTCATAAAACTGTTCAATGAACCAATAATATACTCAAACTATTTCATAGAAATTTTTGTGCGAAAAAATCCAATAAAATACTCAAACAGGATGTCTAAATGATTTGTCTTTTGACCGATGACTTTGATTGCACCATACTGAAATTACCAGCCAAATATAGAAACTGTAATGCAAATTTATGTTTTGATCATTAAGCTGAAATCAGAATCAAGACAATAATATTCCATCTCTGTGTGATATTGAAATATGCTTGTTTGCATGCCCCTATATTTACCTGACAAATACAAATAAAATAAGAATTAGGACAAAATAAATGTCATACATTCGTGTGATACGCAAAAAGGTAAGTAAAAGTGGTCTAACCTTTTATACACAGCTTTTACGTCTTCCCCTAACAATGGGCTCTCGAGAAACAGATCTCTGCATTCTTTCACATCAAGTGTCTCCACTTGAAATGCACGTTCACCACAATACTCATTCCATTCAAACCACATTTTTGAGATTAATTCCTTCTTGAAACAAGTACGGTGATCTCCCTCTTCTGGAGAATCAGCCGCTATCAGTCGATACACGAAGACTTTCTTTTTCTGGCCTGGCCGAAAAGCACGGCCAATAGCTTGACGAGTAACAGACGGGTTGAGATGAACATCCAAGATGATGACACGGGATGCCCCAACCAATGATATCCCCTCACTACATGCTCTGATTGATCCAAACAATATTTTTGCCTCAGGTGAATTGTTAAACGTTTGCATGGACGTCTCCCTTTGTTCATAGGATGATTCTCCCGAAATCACAAAGATTTCTTTTCCAAGACTCCATCCCTTCCATCTCATAGCCAACCTTTCCAAATATTTCAAAGGCAATAGATATTGACTGAACACCAGAAGTTTCTCCCCGGATGATTCACATAGGTTCAGCATATTGCGAAAGAATTTGGACTTAACCCCCTCTCCGACATCTAAGTCCTTTATAAATTCATCCATCTTTATATGATCATATGAGGATTTTTCATCACTATTTTCTGCAATGGTCTTCAAATTTGGGTGCAGATATACTGCACTGCCTACAGAAGATAATTTGAACTTTATATGTGTCTTCTTCACTATCCCAAGTTCGTACTTCTGTCTCGGAGTAAGTTTCAACAACACAGTGAAATCTACCAGACCCGGAAGCTCATCAAGAAAATCTCCTCTGTAGTAGTGAAGAACTTTGCTAGTCATCTCACGCAAATCATGAATTACAGCCACTTTCCTTTTAAAATCTGGATCCTTCTGTAATATATTCTCAATCAAATCATCAAAGCGTTTCACACCAGGCATATGGATCCTGCTCTGAATGCGCCGAATAATAGGCTTAGAGGTCTCCATATTCAAGAACTTTGGCCGAACCAGATTTAGAACATTGAAGACCTCCCTAACATGATTTTGATAAAGAGTTCCAGACAATACAACTTTCCTTGGTGTTTGTACTTTGGCAAGGGATTGTACCATCTCAGTATTCTCATTTCTTGGAGTGTGTCCCTCATCTAAAATGAGAAGGGAGGGAACCTTAAGCAATATCTCTTGGCACGATATTGTTTCATTGTTGTTACTTTTATCACACACAATGTTAGATAACTGTTTGTATCCTAAGAAAAGGATGCTTTTGTTATTCATCCACTGTTTTAACACCGCCAGTTGCTGAGGTCTACTGTCAGCCCTCACAGTGTATAG
>Ga0099826_10001076_pt1 | contig 15505 bp, 6 predicted proteins | sample Mtrugardesep15_FD_76830 | JGI IMG/M metagenome (GOLD analysis project Ga0099826, IMG submission 76830) | Root nodule microbial communities of legume samples collected from California, USA - M. trunc garden sep15 | ecosystem: Host-associated > Plants > Roots > Nodule | place: USA: California... | reverse complement strand
TCTATAATTCATAAAACTTACGCTATTTTGATCAATAAAAATGAAACCACGTTTAGAAATGGCCCATTTTACTTTCATAAAGTTGCATTTCTTGTCTTGGCGTAGATATGACAATAGGTATCCTTTGGATAGGGTACTATAGCGCACATTCCCATACATGAGCTCATACCCTCGTGGGAACCAAGTTTGGCGTCCGTTCTCATATCTTATGGGTATCTAAGCGCCCGTACTCGCGCCCATTACCCACACTTTCACAACAAAATGTTAATAAATAACAAAAAATAGCACATCATAATTAAAATATGATCTAAATTCTTTGAAATCAATGTATAAAATATTACACATCATATTATTTAGCCAAATAAAAAAGCATCTAAAATATATAAAAAAAAAACAAGTGTATATTACAATAAGTATCAAAGATTTGGAATTAATTAACTAACTTTAATATTAAATAACATTATTGGTATAGTCTAATAGTCCATATAATGTGCAGGCGTGGGCGTGGGGTGGGCACTAGAGTGTCTGTGCCCGCGCCCATACCTGTTAAAATTTGTGGATAATTACCCGAGCCCACACTCATACCCAACAATGCGGGTATTTACACACCCCCGCCCCCTTGGGGATTTTTTTTTCCGGAAGTCCATTGGGCTTGATTCCAATTGCTATCTTTGTCTTTACTTTCTCATTTCCTCAACATTTTCAACCAATCCAGACAATTTCATGCGTTTGACATTTAACTAGATTGTTGTCACATGCTATCGCTCGGGTCAATGATAAGCACAACCTATTAGCAATTTAGGACTACAACATCATATGAAAGAAATGAAATTAAAAATGACATAGATTATAAGTGAAACACTAAAACTTCATTCCATTATCACACGAGTAATACTAATATTAACTAACAAAAATTTTGGAACTATATTTTAAAACTACATTTGATGTAGCATTTGTATCTTCGCTTTCCTCGCTGGTTAGCAATTTCTTCAAATCATGGGTTAAGCAAGCAAATCCAAAACTATGAACTTCATACAGTTAGAATAACCAAGAAATATAAAGACACTTATTTAGTAGAATATAATTGTATTTTTTCATCTCTTTCCTTTCAACTTTTGTCAATCGTTTGTCCATATTATAAAAACAAATCATCAACAAAGTCATACATTTTCAATGATTCAAACCAACCTATTGTTGAAATAACAAAAACCAGCAAAACCAAATAAACTAATAAATGACAAACAAATTAAATGAGTGAGGTTAAGAATATGCAAAAAACTCTTCATCTTTTATCTTTATGTTCTGTATTTTCGATGTATTCAGACTCTGATTCAGGATCTGCAACATCATATTCTGACCAAGTTTTTATAAACTATAAACACTTATAAGAAGAATTCGTCAAAAGACTTGCGCAATTCAACCCCCCCTTCTTGAGTGAAGAAGAATTAGCAAGGTTTTCTAAGTTGTAGTGAATGGGTTATGGGCATTGGCACTGTCAGTCTCGTAACTCCAACAAGGTTTAAATACTGTGTTTATTTTTATGGCTATGTGAATGTTAAAGATGAAAGAGTGATGATGTTTGATTTTGAGAAAAACTCATAATCTCAATTGGTGCAGAAGACGTGGTGGAGAGTTTATTTTATGGATTTATGTGAGTTTATGGGTTAAAGGTGGTAGTGTTAGATTTTTTTCTCGTGTGTTGTGGTGGTGGTGGTATGAAGTTCATATGATTAGGTATGTGTTTGGTTTCCCGGCAAGAAAGGTGTAACGCAAGTATATCCTCCTCGAAAGCACTTTCATGATGTTTGGCTTCTCTTCACTCTTCTGTTGCCGTTGTACGTTTGTGTAAGTTGAATCAATTTTTCAGTGAAGCTATTATTCCTAGCTTCTACAAATCAATTTCCATTACTGTAAGTTAAAATTGCCTACTCCTAATGGGCCAAATTTTTTTTTTTTTTGGGTCTTTTATAGAAAAGTTTCATTACCTTATAAATAGTTTGTGATACCAATAAGAGCATTTTATACTGATTATGTGCTAATTTGTATTGGTTATTGTCAATTGATATTGGTTAATATTTGGCGGTACTTATGTTGTACTCATCTCTCTACTTAGCTTTGACAATAGCTAGCACTCATTGCAAAATGAACTATTTGAATGGAGAATCAACTGAAGATGGTGATTTTTTTGAACAAGCTTCTTTAGTGGCTGCACTAATGAGTCAGTATGCCGTAAAACATGAATGTAAAGAGCCACGTAAAACTAGTGAGCTAACAGGGCATGCACGAGTGAAAGAAGTAGTGCAAGGGAATCTCACTCATTGCTATGAGATGTTTCGAATGGAAAAACATATTTTTCATAAAGTTTGCACTAATTTAGTTGATCATGGTTTAAAGCCCACTAAACGCATAGGGGTAGAAGAGATGGTTGTGATGTTCTTACTTGTTGTTGGACATGGAGTGGGTAATAGAATGATTCAAGAAAGGTTTCAACACTCGAGAGAAATTGTAAGTAGACGTTTTCATGATGTGTTAATTGCTTGTTTGAGTCTATCCATCGAATATATAAAGCCTCAATATCCTTTGTCCTGTGATAGTTGATGAGTCAATAATTATTGTTTTTAAGATAATATTTGAGTATGTTTTATTTAGATTTGATTTCGTTATATTTAAATATTATTTACTTTTATAACTATTTTACTTCAATTGCAAGTTATTTAATTCCGGGAACAAATATTCTAAAGATTCAATCTTGGAGCAAAAGAAAGGGGATTCGAGGCTGATTCGGGCTAAAAATACGAAGATGCAACACAGAAATATAATTCCCCCAAGTCAGAAGCTTGGCACGGCCCGTGCCACCAGCCACACGGTCGTGCCAACTCCCAGAATGCTCTTTTGCTGCTTTTGCTTTACGGCCAAGCTACCTATTAGTTTATTTCTGACCTAAAAGCCCGTGGTTTCTTGTGGAATATTCTAGTGATATATTTCTTAGGGCTTAAGTCATTGTAAACTATAAATAGAGTAGCTAGGTATCATAACAATTCATCTTTTGTTCTTGGAATTCAATAGTGACAATTGTCTTTCTTAAAAAAAGTTTTTTCTTTTACTTTCTTGTTATTTTATGTTCTTCTTCTTCCCTTCTATGTCTACAATGAACATGAGTGAGTAGACCCTTCTTGTTTTACGATTGTTGGATAAGTCTTAATGTCATAATCATAATCAAACCAAACCATAAACCCTAATTTTATATAAACCTACTTTCTAATCTAATTTCACCGATCTTATAATGAATTAACCAATACCAAACTCATAAAGCAAACACGGAATGTTGGTATTTGTTAATTCATCATCTCAAATATCAAAGCGAATCATCGAAAAAAGAAGTTTTAATATTGGAACAAGTGAAATTAGACAAGGATTGCGAAACATGAGAATAGTCTAGCAAACCTTGAGACACATAAAGTTTCGATCTTCAAGGATTCTAATAACAATCAACCATGAGAATAGGTGTGGTTGCTATAGGAACACACTCACTGACATCGAGAGAAGCTTTGATACGCTTAAGAGAAACTTGTATTTAGAAAGTGGGTCCAATATAAAATTACCAGTTTAGGGTTTGTTTGTGAAGGATTTGTCATTAAGATGGACCAATAAACCCTATGGCGCTTTTTATTATTATTTTCTTCCGTTAAAAATCAAACCTTTTCAACTGAATTCTCTTTCTAATCATCAACTAAAGTTAATCAAATTAAACCACTCCCTATTGGAACGATACTCTTTTTATTACTACATCGGTAGAACCGTGCACTTGCGGTTTTACTCATCAAGTTTTTGGCGTCGCTGTCGGGGAGTTAACCAATTTGATTTTTTTAGTGGTTAGAACTTTTTGTTTTTCTTTCTTTCCTTTTTACCTTTTCTCTCTTTTCGTCTTCTCCTTTCTTCCTATTGTTACCGTTAAATTCTTGGGTTCTTGCTATTTTATGCGAAAGTCTTGGTGAATTCGTTCCCGAGATCGAAAGGTTCCTACATAAGAGAAAAAGAGACGCACAAAATAATACCGCTATGGCTGAACGCACTCTCAAAGAGTATGCAACCCCTTATACGGAAGAGCCACAAGCTATTATTGTGTACCCAACGGTTGATGATGACAATTTTGAAATCAAGCCTGCACTACTTAACTTGGTGCAGCAAAATCAGATTTATGGATCACCCACTGAGGATCCAAACCTGCATATTTCTACTTTCTTAAGACTCAGTGGAACCCTAAAAGAGAACCAAGAAGCCGTAAGACTTCATATTTTTCCCTTTTCCTTGAGGGATAGAGCTAGCGCTTGGTTTCATTCTCCATAGGTTGGTTCCATCACTTCATGAGATCAAATGAGGCGAGCATTCCTTGCCCGATTCTTTCCCCCTTCTAAAACTGCTAAACTAAGGGACCAAATCACACAGTTCAATAAAAAAGATGGGGAATCTCTCTATGATGCATGAGAGCGTTTCAAAGAAATGCTTAGAATTTGTCCCCACCATGGTTTAAAGAAGTGGCTCATAGTTCACACTTTTTATAATGACTTATCTTATACCACAAAAATGACTGTTGATGCAGCTGCAGGTGTGAACGTTATCACTACCCTGATTTTAGGCGTTCTCATGAGTTTGAAAATAATAATGAGGTGGAGGAGTTGAAATGGAAGGAACGAGGTAAAGAAAGGTTATGTGTTGGTGGTTAAATATTAAGATTGAGTAAACTGTCACTTTAGTTCCTGACTTTGTACCTCGTTGTCACAAAGGTCTTTGACTTAAGATTAATTACAAAGTAATCCATGGATGTGCATTTCCCTTATCACTTTAGTCCCTTATGTTAAATAATTATATTAACTGATGATGTGACAAAGGTTCTATGATGACAAGACATATGAAGTGTCACATGGACTAAAGTGAAAATAGAAAATGGTCAATTTGATTCCTGAACCGAAAATCAATATCTCAGAAAATCAATATCCCTGAACCGAAAACCAATATCCCCAAAGTTGTCTCAATGAATTGTTACTATTCGTCAAGAATTGGGCCATCTTTCTCAATGAAGTTGTTATGTGGTAGCGAGAGACTTGTTGTTAGGTCCATGACTGTACATACTTACCGTCAGGTCCCTAACAGTACACACTTACTATCACTAAGGCCCTTTACACTAAAAACTTACAAGTACAAAGCGGTAGCATCACATGCACATACAAATCACATATTTTCCAAAAAAGTTGTATATGCCCACATATTTTCCACATTTTCACGACAAGATTCATTGGTAAAAAACTCGTAACAATAACAACATCAAATATAATCATATCACTAAAGCTATTATAGATTTGTACTACTGATTTTGGGCAGCACATTCATGAAAAGCAAATTCAATCCACGTTCATCTTTGGAAAACATGTGGGTAGATACAACTTTTTTTGGATATGTGATTTATATATGTGCATGTGATGCTGGCACTATGTACCGATAAATGTTTATTTTCAAAAACCTAACCGACAGTAAATGTACAGAGTCAGAGATCTAACATCGAGTCTCTCACAACTACAGAACAACTTCATTAAGGAAGATGACCCAATTTTTGATGAGGACACTTTGTTAGGACGAGTTTGGGGATATTGATTTTCGGGGATATTGATTTTTGGTTCAGGTACTAAAGTGACCATTTTCTACTTTCACTTTAGTCCCTGTGACACCTCATACTCAATGTCAACATAAAATCTTTGTCACATCATCAATTAACAAAATTATTTAACGCCATGTACTAAGGTGATAACAAAAATGCATATCTAGATACTACTTTGTATTTAATCCTGAGTCAGGAACCTGTGACAACAAGGTGCAGAGTTAGGGACCAAAATGACTATTTAGTCATATTCGATTCTATAATCTTGGATGATCTAAGGGTCCATTTTGTTTCAAGATCCTCAAAATGTTAAAATTAAATAAATTGATAAGGTCCAAGTTGGACCACCTATAATGTTGGTCTATTTTAGACATTTTAGATTAAAATTAACGGATTAGGACCAAATTGACAAACAAAAATGAAATTAGAGACCAAAACAAATTTTTTATTAATTAAAGGACGAGAATGAAACTTCGAAATTAATTAACGACCAAACATGTAATTTAGTAAAATAAAAATAAAAATAAAATGAGAAGCACATGGATGGTTAATTTTTCAACCACCGCCACCTCATAACCATTGTTTTCAAATCACTTTCTTTTCTCCTCCTCCGCGTCCTTCATCTTCCCCACTCCCACATTCTACTATAGTCCCCACACTCTCTCTCTCTCTCTTCATCTTTCTCTCTCTACACTCCCATTACACTTCACTCTCTCACACTTCTATAAACTTAGCACCCTAACTCATTTGCATTTGAATTTCAATTTCATGCGGTGCTGAAAAGGAGAACACCATAACCAGATCTGAACCACCACACACCAGATCCAACCGCTTCACAATGGAGGAAGCACTGGAACTAGCACGTGCGAAGGACGCAAAGGAACGCATGGCAGGTGTAGAGCGTCTCCACCAAGTTCTAGAAGCTTCTAGAAAAACTCTAAGTTCAACCGAAGTTTCATCACTCGTTGATTGTTGCTTGGATCTCTTGAAGGATAGTAGTTTTCGCGTTTCGCAAGGTGCGCTTCAAGCTTTGGCTTCCGCCGTTGTTCTCTCCGGCGATCATTTTAAGCTTCATTTCAACGCGCTTGTTCCGGCGGTTGTTGATCGGTTAGGGGATGGTAAACAGCCTGTTAGGGATGCTGCTAGAAGACTCTTGCTCACTCTCATGGAGGTACATTCCTTTGAATTGTATCTATTTGTTCCGCGGTGACAAAAATTGATTTAGAGTGAACTGATTAGTAAAATTGATTCTGGTTAAAAGTGAGTTGAATGTAAAATGATTTATGTTCGGATACATGTAAAAATGACGGCAAATTTGAGTGTAAAAATCAATTCTAGAATTAGAAGCTTTGAGTGTAAAAAACAATTATAGAATCAGAAGCTCCAATTTATGGATTTATGTTAGAATCAATTTTGGAGGCAAAAGCAGTTATAGAAATAAGTGAATGTTAGATTTAGAATAGTAGTTTTTTGTGATATAGAGAATCTAGGAATCTGCGTTTGGATTAGGAAAGTGAAAAGTAAGTGTTTGAGTGATGAGGATGAAAAACTGATAAAGGTAGTTGTTGGTTGAAATTTGAAAAAGTGAGATCAGGAATATAACTTTGAGTGTGCGAAGAGGAAACTCAATGATATTTTAATTTAATCATAACATTTATATGCGAATCTTTCATTTTTCTAGGATTGGTGATTTCTTTTGTTTTCTCGAGGGGATTGAGTTATAACCACCCAGTGCTAGTGTAGATGTTATAAGGTTTCTGGCAATTGAAAAATGAAAAATCTGATGAGTGATGATCAACGATCAATGATTGTTTGATTATACGTGTAGTGGTTGTGGACTCTTAAATGATTTCCCAGTTCTAAATCATATCACGATATCGTAGATAGGGATTCTGACTTTAACCTTAAATCCTTACTTATGACCTTTCTGGGCTTTGTCATGCAGCTATAGGCCATTGCCCGTAGCATTGTGTTTTAAGTGTTGTTTAAGTGCAAATCATTGCACATGTGGTATTTAAAGTTCATCATGAGATTCTAGTAGTAGTAGGTTGGATTAACCAAAAATCTTAAAAATGAAATCAAGAATATCAATCATTTTGTTTATTAGCCATGTCAAATCATTCTCAAGCCTGCTGTCTGTTACATGGTTAGAATCTATGATGACATTGGATAAAACATGCCATTCTTTGAAAAATATAGGTATAGGATAAATAAATTTAGGGTGCGTATATATAAAATATAAAAATTCACAAAATACAGTAAATGAAAATTTGAATCTGGGTGAAAAAATGGTGTATATATGTCTGTGGGGCTTTGGTGGTGGGGGATAGGAATTAGGAGCTGAATGGGTGATATAAATTAAGTATACTCACTCATTTTTTTCAGTCATGCCAAATCACTCTCTAGCCCGCTGCAGTTATATAGTTAGAGTGAATTTCAATGATCTACTGGCAGTAATGAATATTATGTTCGTGCACTCTGTATGATGTGCCTACCCAAAAACTTTTATCGTAAAATATCTTTTTCCAAAATGACGTATGAATGACATAGGATAGGTTTATGCTTTATAATAAGTTGCTGGAAGCTATTTAATATGGTCGACCCTTTCTATATGTGTTGTACATACTACGTAGTTATTGGTTTGTTACAATTTTTTATGTGGCATTAGGATGTGACATATCACCAAACAAATGGAGTTTTTCGTGGAAGATGTTTGTAAAATCTGAATTTGATTATCAAGCTCTTATTCTGTCTTGTACATTGCTTTTTGGAATACCCAATCTCTGCATTCCACAACAGTTAAAAGCTTCAACGCACTTATAATGATTCTGTGTGTAGTTTTGGCATCCATGAATCCATCACGTACACATATAATAGAATTACTGTAAATTTCGTAAGCTCTTTACAATGACATTCCTCTTGCGCCTGTTTTTGTTGCAGTTTTAAAATACTCTCTGGGTATCCTTCAACTTCCTTTCGCTTTTCAGTTCTATTCTTCATCTTCTTATTATTGTTACTTATTATTATTGTAGGTTTCATCTCCTACAATAATTGTTGAAAGAGCGGGGTCTTTTGCTTGGACATGCAAAAACTGGAGAGTCAGAGAAGAGTTTGCTCGAACCTTGACATCTGCAATCGGTCTATTTTCATCCACTGAACTACCCCTTCAACGGGCTATTCTTCCTCCTGTATGTTTGTTGGGTTTTACAAACAAGCAGTACAATTTTTTTTTTGTTACAGAATTTTTGAATGTGATCTAACTCTTCAAAAACTAATCGATGACAGACTTTGCAATTGCTGAGTGATCCCAATCCTGCTGTCAGGGAAGCAGCTATTTTGTGCATTGAGGTAAGCATGTCTTATCCAGACATATATTATTTAAAGTTTGAACTGGCTAAGTACTGCTTGCTTTGTTAAGTTGATACCAGTTACCCCAAAAAGTATTTTTCTTATCCAAATAAAGAAGAATGGAGTGCTAAAGTTCTGTGTAGTTTTTAGCTTAATGTTATGTTTATAAACATATTCATGCTGATGTGACTAATAATATCATTAAACACAATATTGTATATGAATATCAAGGGCATGCTGATGTTAGCTTAATGTTACTAATAATATTAAGGGCATAATACAATATTGTAAGCTTAATGATGAATACTAAGGGATAATGTTAGCTTGATGTTAGCTTAATGATGAATATTAAGGGCATGCTGATGTGACTAATAATATTATAAGAAAAATACTTATAAACTTATTTTAGCTCAATGTTATGTTCATAAACACATTTAACGGCATGCGTGAATTCTAGACTATAAGTTACAATTTACAGTCAAAGCTGATGTTTTTAAAACTTATCTTACTTGTAAACTTGACATGACTCTACATTTAAGAATTGATGTGATGTTCTTCGAAAATTTAAGTTATGTTTCAATGCAATATTTTCAGTTTTGCATGTTTATGTTTAATGGGATTGACCTTTTTTTCCCTAATGTTTATGAAATGCTTTAAATAATTGAAATCATAATATAAAAGGAAAAGGCTGATTGAATTATGATATATGCATAGTTGAGGATCATGTTTTGAAGATTTAAAATTAAGATGCATATTTTAACTTTTACAGGAAATGTATGCACAAGCTGGGTCTCAATTTCGTGATGAACTTCAGCGCCACGACCTCCCTTCTTCTTTGGTAATGTTTAAATCAAAAATTGACTTCTAGATTGCATTATTGTTCAAAATTCTATTCATTCATATGCATTTCACATCTGTAGTTTGGACATTTGAAGGTTCTTTTACATTTTTACATCTACTACTGTGAGTTTATAGTTCATTTTGCACTGCACCACAATGGTTTCAGGTGAAATATATTAATGCTAGGCTAGAGGGGATTCAACCAAAAGTTCAGTCTTCAAATGGTATTTCTAGTGGCTATATCACTGGAGAAATTAATCCTTTGAATGCTAATCCCAAGAAAAGTAGTCCAAAGGCTAAACGTTCATCAAAGGAGACATCTCTTTTTGGAGGTTAGAATATTTGCAATATATGGATTTCAAATGTTTCTATTCTAATTCATATATTTTCGATCTCTTTCTTTATGTCTGTCATTGTTATTGACTTATTGTCCAATAGCATTGTAATTTGTTTTTGATTATTACTAATTTCCTGCACAGTCCTGGAACATATTGCTAAATTTTGTGGTCAAAGAATCAAGGTGGATGTGTTGCTAATTAGCATCACTAATTTTGGGTGCATTATAAATTCCTTTCACATACTTTGTTTGGTACTGTTGAAGTTGTGAGATTTTAGATAAAATAAAAGGCAAGAAAATGATAAGAAATATAATTATAATCTATAGGGAAATATGCTTGTATTTTACTTGATTCAATACAACTGACTAAACACTAATCCCATAGAGATAATTTAAGATACATTACTGAAAACAGATTCTAAGGGATAAATTAACAAGATATTCTAGAATAATATGAAGACATTCTTAGATATTATTTTATATTCTAATATATACCTTTAAAAAAAGTTTTGTATTATGCTGGTGTCTTTTTGTATGATTACCAATTATTGGAATTTTAGGGTATTTTAGCTAGCATGTTATTAAGAGGGGTAACCTTGGCGCAACTGGTAAAGTTGCTGTCATGTGACTGAAAAGTCACGGGTTCAAGTCCTGGAAACAGCCTCTTGCGTAAAAACAGGGTAAGGCTGCGTACCATACACCAAATGGTGGGACCCCTTCCCGGACCCTGCGTATGCGGGAGCTTTAAGTGCACCGGGTTGCCCTTTTTTTTAGCTGGCATGTTATTACACGTTGATTCTGTTTCTGACTTGATTTTAGTAATCAAATACCGAATATTTCATTCTTCTTCACTTAAAGGAAAAATTTAGGAAGTAATGACTTAAAGAAGATAAAGTGATATAATTAAAAGGTATAAGTAACATCCAAAGTCATACATTCAAATTCTTTTTCCACATATTATATATTGTTGTGGTTCTGTGTCTGGTCAGCTAAATATGTTATCGACACTTATGGTACCCTCGATTGCCACATTTTCTCTGTATTTTTGTGCTTTACTAATATGTATTTTGTTTCTTGTTAAATATAAGCAGGAGAAGGTGATGTCACCGAGAAAGGCATTGAACCTATCAAGGTGTATTCAGAAAAGGAATTCATCAGGGAAATCGAGAAGATTGTATCTACCCTTGTACCAGAAAAGGACTGGTCAATACGAATTACTGCCTTGCAGAGAATCGAACGTCTTGTTTTGGGAGGTTGGTGTTTCTCATCTTTTTAGGAGTGTATGTCGTATGCACAGATTTTATATGCTCAAATCCAATTTTAGCCTCTCTCTCTCTCTCTCTCTCTCTCTCTCTCGTTTAGGTACATTAGAACACTTGTCATTGTAAGGACATCTTTAACATGAGGTTGGTGTGAAGGATGCCTGCAGCTATCTTAGATGTATTTGGTTTTAGTTTTTACTTGTAGGCTTGTACGTATTGACTCGATATGTAAATCTTTGTTGGCTTAACTAATGCATCAAAGAGTTATGGAAATGAATATCCCATTGTTAACAAATAAAGAGGTAAAAGTTGGGGCCATAAACCATAGGTCTGTGCGTGTTTGAGGGGCACCATTCAACTAAATGTGAGTCCATTTATAGAGGTGCGATTTTGGATTCTATTCGTACAAAGAAGATCGAGCTCTACATTAGTTGCATTTTAAATTAGCATCTGATCAAAGCCAAACATTTTTTAAGTTTTATAATTTATTTGAGTTTTGTACTTTAGTAGTTTTAATTATTTACATTGTAAATTTCACCAAATTGTTACAATTGAAGACAACGACATTTTTTGTTTGTGGCATGAATGATCTACATCTTTTGAGTATGTTACTTTTCAGGAGCTGCTGATTATCCGTGTTTTTTTGGAGTCCTAAAACAGCTTGTTGGACCATTAAGCACACAACTATCTGATCGAAGGTCTACCATTGTGAAACAGGTGTTCTGACAATCTCTTTTGTTTAAGATATTGTACTTGAAAACGTAGTACTGTGTTGAATTGCAAGTACAGCATTCTGTTATGCAGGCCCTGTTTTAGGCAATTGGGGAATATTCATTGTTTGGCTAGGTAATAATGCCTTGCTCAGTCCTCCTTTGAGCAAGCTTAGGCCTAGTTTGTTCAGTTACAATACTATACAACATGGTATAATAGCCTCTATGACCAAGTGCTCTAGAATTTTCAATCCTTGCCATCTCTAAATCTTGTTGACAAACAATAATTGAAACTAAACAGAAGTGAAATGAGATTGTTGAAGTAGCAAAGGTTTTCACAAGAAGAGGGAATTTCAATCCTTGCCATGGTATAAGAGCCTCTATGACCAAGTGCTCTAGAATTTTCAATCCTTTCCATCTCTATAATCTTGTTAACAAGTATAAATAAAACTAAAAGCAAATGAAATGAGATTGTTGAAGTAGCAAAGGTTTTCACAACAAGAGGGGTTTAAATCGCGAACCTTTACAATTTGTTAACTATCTTGGTTCACCCTTAACATGGACTATGTCCAGTTCCCACACCCTTGTGAGTTTATCCACTATAATGTTGAGTTACAACCATTCTCAATACACTTTCTTTGATCCACCTTAAATCTAAAGAGACTTTACAAACATAATAAGCTCAATCAAACACGAAGGAATAACTCGAGGGTGGTTACAAGTAGTGAGGTAGTGTTTGGGATCTTGCTTGTAAAAACTCAAATCTAGTTTGAGAAGCAATAAAGAACAACTCATTAGAAAATAATGATCCACTAATGAAACTAAGGAAGCTTGAATGTGAGCAGTAAAAGAAGAGTTTTATGATTTATAGACAAGAACAAATAATTGGTGATTTTGTGCTTGACTCTTACCCTTCAAGTGCAGCAACCACTGCTATTTATAGATGGAGGAAGCCTTCAGACTGCCTTGCAAAATTATAGCCTTGCGCACGCAAACCAAGTCACCTTGTAACATTAGTTATTCATTTTAGTGTAAAAGCGCGCCAAAATGTTCTCTACTTCTGGCAAACATTCTCCAGTTATGAGTTCTCTACTTTTCACATAGCAAATGCATCATTTTTGTCTTTTAGTACATCTGTCTTGGAGAATGTTGGAGTTCATACACAAGGGCCTTCTTCACTTCTATTACCTTCAGCCCTGGTCTAAGTAAAATCATAATAGTGCTAAGAATGTTCTTTTATCTATTTTCAGCCCTGGTCATAATAGTGTCATTACTATATTCCCTTTGCAAAGCATCCTAAGAATGTTCTTTTATCTATTTTCATTCTTCACCATAGATGACTTCTTTAATCCATAGAATCAGTGAAATGGCTTCTGAAATAAAATTGATTCTTGTCCAATATCGAGTTGACTTGTGTGTATAAATAATGTGATGCTTGAGACTTCACTTGAGAGAACGTTTCAGTAGATCAGAGAACGTTCTGTTACCTTATTGATTTTACGGTTTCATCTTTTTGAGTTTTCATGCATGGATCAATACTGAAACATGTCTATGATTAGAAATACCCGAGAACACAAGTTAGATCACAATATGCTCAGAATCATTAAAAATAGAATTTAAAATGTTTGTTATCTTTAAAACATCAAATTGAGATTTTCCTCAACATTTGTATTTTAAGCAAGCTTCAAACCCAAATTTCTATTGCATGGAGGGGGAATGTTTAGATGCAATAAAAGTAAAAATCTTTTCACTAGTCTTCAGCCAAGAACTGAGATTTTCGGTTCAGGACGGAGGGCATCTCACCCTTAGTATGTTTGCCTGTCTTGTCTCAACATATGAAACCATCATTTTGATTTCTTTTTTCCTTTTTTGTTCTTTTTGTTATTAGGGGGAAATTTTCATGACTTAGTTATGTCAGAATAAACAAGTGTCATGTTTGATTTTGATTGAAGTTGGGTGGGGGAGCTTATATGGCTTTTGTAGGGCAGAAAATCATTTGACCATCATTAACAGTAACATATTCTCATAATAGATGAAGTTTAAAACTAAATACCTACCCTATGAGATATCTCTAAAATATTTTCGATGCAGCCAAACCTGAGATGATGTTGAACCTCTCAGCTGGATCCTAATAATTTTTTTCTAGCATATCTTGAAAAAGGTTCAACCAAAATGTTAAGGGGTAAATAAGTTTTTGGTCCCTATAAATATATTAAATATCATTTTAAAGTTTTTTTCAAACAAGAACCCTTCAAATATTTTCTATTAGCATTTTTGGTCCTTTTTTTTTAAGCCAACTCATGTGGACCCTTCCAAATTTTGAATTACTTTTGGCATTCATGTTTAATACATTATAGAAATCTCCCTTGCAAAAGTTTAGAATTTTTTAACAAGAGATGAATTAAATATGAAATTAAGTTTTTGGCGCTTAAAAATTCATAGTTAATTCATCTTTGTTAAGTTTTTTGCGATTAGATTTTTGTCAAATTTTTTAACAAGAGATCATGTTACTGCCGATGATGCTCAAATGTAATTTTTTAGAGGGATTAAAAACTAAATTTGATATATTTTGAGAGGGATTAACCCAATTGTTAATTGCAATTTCTTTTCGTTTCTTACTCTGTTGTTTGACTGGGTTTCAGTTTAGCTTCGATTGGAATTTTAATTTGGATGGAAGTGTTATTGTGGATAACCAATCCCTCCATATCAATACTAATCCGTGATTATTTTTTATTTGGTTTTCGTTTTGTTCTAGGCATGCCATCTGTTATGTTTTTTGTCGCAAGACCTCCTAGGTGATTTTGAAGCATGTGCTGAAATGTTCATACCAGTAAGTTCTACTTTTTATCTATGTATATCTCTGTTGTCAAAAAAATGGACAGCCGCATCAAAACGCCACCGCGCAGCGCGATCGGAGAATGCAGGTTTTGCGGCCGCGAACCCGTAGAGCGGATCGGGTCGATAGTGGGTCAAAGCGGCCGCTATTCACTTAAAACCATTTTTTAGGGTCAAAATCGTACAATCTGAGGTCGGAACAGCTGGATCTGAGGTCGGAACAGTTGGATCTGATTTCACGATCAAGAGAATAAGAAATGAAAGAAGAATGAGAAGAAATGAACTGGTTGGCGGCTGATGGGAAACAGAAACTAGGGTTAGAATGTTATTTCATTCTTTTATAGTAAGGTTTTGATTGGGCTTAGACCCACTGACCAAAGAGATTGGGTCTTCTCTTTTTCTACCTTCTTTTTTTACTTTTTTCACTGTTTTGTTTTATAAGTAAATAACAATGGTTCTAAAAAAATGGTATTAATATTAACTATTAATACAAAATGTATTAAATAATATATGTTTCATT
>Ga0099826_10001073_pt1 | contig 15514 bp, 5 predicted proteins | sample Mtrugardesep15_FD_76830 | JGI IMG/M metagenome (GOLD analysis project Ga0099826, IMG submission 76830) | Root nodule microbial communities of legume samples collected from California, USA - M. trunc garden sep15 | ecosystem: Host-associated > Plants > Roots > Nodule | place: USA: California... | reverse complement strand
TTCGAAAATATTTTTTTTACGATTTTTTTATTCTAAAAAATTAATTTTCTGATTTTTAAAATAATTTTTTATTTTTCAATTAATATAACTTCATTTATATTATTTTTTATTTTAAAAAATAAATAAAAATTAATTATACAGTCAGCGTGCCACATAATCAAATATGCACAGTCAGCGCGCCACTCAGCATGCCACGTCAGCATCAGGGTCTAAAACGAAAGATTCGTAAATTACAAGGTTGAAATCTAAACTTTTTTTTTTTACAGGGGCGAAAACCGGAGCTCGCCCAAATTACAGGAGGTAAAGACATATTAACCCTAAAATAAACTATCTCCCCTCTTTCGGACTAAACCCAAGTCAAGTTAGATCAAAAGTGGGTTTGCCTTATTCTATTTCCTTCTGTTGTGTCTCTTTCAAAACTAAATGATTCTTTAAAAAAAAAATCAATTTTTTTCTTAAGGTCTCAGGTTTGATTCTCTCCCGTGCAAATTTAAGTGAGCTAGTTTAGCTTCTTAAAAAAAAAATCAATTTCTTTCACTTCTCTTCCCCTCCAATTAACTGAATCTTTTAGTCCTAGACTGGAACCTCCTAAATGTTCAAGAGAACTCGACGAATGTACTAGGGAAATGGGAAAAAATTACCTGACAATCTAGGCTTCTGCTACAAAAATATGCTGCAATTTATGAGCAGCTTATGTTTGTTGAGAACAGAAAGGCAAACATCTAAATCACCCACCATTCATGATGGAAATGGGAGCAGCCAAAGCCAAAATTCCAAATATTAAAGCTCAGCCAACATAATCCATAAGTGAGGCTGAAGCAGAACTTTTCATGTCAGGAAGGTTCATCTTCCAAAAGAGATATCCATGAGTTGGTATGGTTTAAACCAGATATTGTTCTTTGAAGATTTCAACCTTGAAATCCATAGACCAGAAAATGAATACATGATTTTATTAACAAGGAATGAACAGTTTATATTACAATATCACTTCTAGTCATAACATGAAGAAATATAATGAAATTGGATAAGCAATGACAAATCCAAAATAGGTAAAGATGAGTACTTCCTGTACATTGTGCACATCCCAAAGCATGAATAAATCTACATCATAAATAAAATGAATGGATTGGGGAACAAAGCTGCAGAAGGGAATGCTACCAGTTCTCCATAACAATTTTTGACTTTTCAAGAATGAATTTTCCTTCCTTGTACTTCTGGGATGCCTCATACGCTCTTTCGTACTTCCAACCCAACACTTCACGACAATCACTGCAGTAAACATCAGCAACAGTGTGGAGACCAGTCAAGAGATGCCTGTCTTCTTTTGGCCCAGTGGCAACATTCATTGCATGGGAAAACAGAAAGGCTCGGCCATTTCTTCCCTGGTTGCAAAATTAATGAAAACAATATCAGTAAATGATCAAGGCAAGCTTTTGTATGATACAAAATCATAAAAATAGAATGCAAGGATCAAGAGTAACATCAAAAGAAGAATTTAGTTGGAGAAAACAACGACCCATTTGGAATGTTTATGCTATCAAACATTCAGTATCAATTGATATACTGCCAATCTTTGTGATATTTGACTGTTATGTCAAAAACCATTTTCTATTTACGAAACAAACAAAACAAAAAAAGAAATGCTAAAGGTCTGTTATGAACCTAGAAACTGTACAGAATACAAAAATTACTTTTACCGATAGAACAGGAAAGAATGAGAGAAAACTCTTACCCAATAGTTCCCCCTTTTATAACAGAGTCATTGCTTTATTTACTAAAGAGTATTGCTATATGGACCGCAAGAGTTTGCGCGTGGATTGCACGAACATGTTATTTAATGCACAATATATCTTGCTCAGTGCCTTCAATTGCAATTTCAAATGAGGTAGATCTGATTGAAAACAGACTGCATATTCAATTAGGGGTTAAATATGAGGGATGTGCTACAGATTGGTCTTGAATACTATAGTTTATATAGAGTAGTAGTTGTTTTTTTTTTGTGATAACCCTTCAGTTCTTAGGGGAGAGGGGCGCTAGTAATCCGGAGTTTGGCTGCGAGCTAAATAACGTCTGATCAAGAATTGTTCCACCCATAGATCAAATTCAGATTCTCGCGAAAGATTCATCCTTGGTGATGCTCATTAACCAATTAAGCTTGATCATTTGTTTGTGGTAGTTGACCTTTTGTTGCTACAACAAGTTTCACATATACGGTACTTTGTTTAATTACAGTAGCATGAGTTAAATATGAGGGATGAGTTACAACACAAGAGAGGTGATGACGTAATATTATGAAATAAGTTTGGTGTTTTGGATAAAATGGTAATTTGAAAGAAATATGACGGCTATCCAAGTTATAACTCATTCGCGGGGATAGCACGATAACAAACTCCTCCATAACCCATATCCTAACAAACTAACTCTATATCCTATATCCTAACAAGTTCGAAAATCTTAATTACCCTCTCAACATATCCCATAGGTTTAATGGTGTCATTGTCTTCCCAGCATGTTTAAAATGCCGTTTTTCAACCAAAAGAATCTAAAATCACAGTGACAGTCACTGCAAACAGCATCTACAGTGACCCTCACTTTCTCTGCAGGCAAATAATAGGTAGGAAACATGTTTTCAGTGCATTCATTCTAAATATAGTTAGTTGCCTTAAAAATTCTATTTACAAACAAAACATATGCACTACCAATCCCTAAATACAAGAAAAGCATGACGATATTATGTTGCAAGATATGAGCAGTACCACAAACACAAACCATCTGATATCTGGTAATCTGGAAAACTCGCAATTGATTAAAAGTTAGGAATTTCGCTTATTCTTATTTTTTAAATCAAACATGGACCTATAGTGCATGAGAAATTAATCAGCAATGACATATAATAGGTGATAAATTATTTTATTTCCTAATAACGAAGAGAAATGATTAAGGAAAAATCCAAAATTTAAACTAAAATGTTTCCTGTTCAAATTAGCCTAAAAAATTCATGATCCTTAACACAAAATGGAAATAACTGGGTTACCTGAAAAGCCTTGGAAATAATATCATCATGAAGTGAAACATGGTTTCTACAATTACAGCAGCAGTACAAGCGAGGCGCTATAAATTCGGCCATGATTAATTATTTCAGATGGAGAAAACGTGAGTGACCAATTCGATCTTAAAGGTGAGTCTGCAATAAGAAGAGGATAAGAACAAGAGTTAGCGTGCAGTGCTACACTTAATTAATTCATCGCAAAGATTAGATGAGTGAATGAAAGAATATTCTATCTTAAAATAAAAAATAAAAAATATCTCATTAGATAAAGACAGAGCCGCTTATAATTAACTTTTGTATTGTAATTGCAAAAACAAAAAGTTAAAAAAACGCTGCCCCCGTACATAGATAAACAATTAAATAAATTAATAGATAGATCATTTAGGAAGAAAAGAAGCTAGAGAGAGTCACGATTTAATCTGATCTCAACCGTGAAAACTTAACTTTGATTAGTTGTTTGTTTACAGTGATAAGAATAAGAAATGACGTTACGTGAATTGTGTGATGTTACGTGACTCACTCACCTGAGTCTGAGCTTTACCTGGCTCTGTTCAGTAATAGTTGAACTTTTGAGTGTGGATGTTAGGTAGATGAAGGGTTATCAACTTTACTATTTTGGGCATAAATTACTTTACTTTTGAGTATGTAGGTAATTAAAATTAATTCATTGTTATGGAAAATACACGCGCTCCAACCAGAATATCAGCACGCGCGTGTTTAGGTGGTTTATTATTTGTGAAACCGAAACTTAAACGGTGTCAAAGCGGCGGAATCTCGGTGCTTTTGAACACCGCTGCCTCTTTAACTTGACCTTCATTACACCACTTGACTGTTTCTTTTGATTCTTTCTATTTCTAATGAAAAAGAAATTCCTCCCTTTATCCAAACAAATGAGCTCGAGTGATAAATAAACTTCACTTAAATGAAAGAATCTAAATTGATTTATTAATAGTACAATTCTAGATCATGTTATTCTTACCTCACGGCTGAAATTAAAGTCTTTTTTTCATAACGCCAAAAAGAAAATTCCTCACTCCATCTCATGTTCATTAATCTTACATTTAAAATATTTTGTTCTTTAACATTGGAAAATTCTCCTATATCAATATATCTCGACTTTTTTTTTTGAAAGGATGTCTCAAGAATATTGTCAATCACTGCACTTATACATATTTTTTTGGTCATAGCCCTTCGCTTCCCAACTAATAGTCTTGATAATCAAGAGCTCTGCCAAAAGATAAGTAAAAATCTAACTATTCTAACCAACAAATGAAAACATTGACTAGTTTTTGAAAATTGTTTGTACAACAAGTTAATGCATCCAATCGCTTCACATATGTTTCTCTCCAATTTCACTTTTTTTACGATAAAACAAGTTTCATTCAAATGTTGAAACATTTGGAACCCTGAGCAAACACCAGTGATATTCAATCAGCCAGAAAGAAAGTTAAACTCCTCACCTTTGAAATGGAGCTTAAGCTGCTAATAAGTCGAAGAGAAGTCATCTAATCAGGAAATGATAACAGGTCGAATAGCACTCCAATCGAAGGAAGAGTACAATCAAATTTAATATGAGTTCTCACTTAGAGTATGTTTGATAGGAAAAAGAAAATTATTTCATCACCAAAAACAAGAGGAAAAAAGTGAGAAGAGAGATGATGTGAATTCAACAAAACAAAGAGGTGAAATTGGAGAAAAAGGAGCTAGTGAGCTAGTACAAAACTAATGCAGATTACACTAAATTTAGTAGTACCACTGAAAAAATATTAGAAAATAACCGTCAGCGATCATCTTTGACAGCAATGAGCATCCATCGTTGAAATTAGATGGTAAACAACAGTGGCCAAGCGGCTAAAACATTCCATACTGACAAGTCTAACCTACATTATAGCTTAAACCATCCATCATGTATAAAAAAAAAAGTCTTCTTGCTTATAATCATGCAAAAGTAATAGTACATTTGAACATCTGAAGAGTACACACACTCAAATAATGCAACAGTCAAGAGAGAAGCAAATCTCACAACTCCATTCCTTGACCAAATTCTTCAATTGTTTTGGTTGCTAGTGTAAGGACGTCTACAAAAGCACTGAATGATGCACGAAGAAATCTGGCTTCTATTGCCTCAAAGTGCCTGAAGAGAGGCATGTCAAATGGAGAGGAAGAATTAAGCAAGATTACACATTCAGTAATATCTAATATGCTCTTAATCTTTTCAGATAAAAGACAGACAAAAATCAAGGAGTAACAGAATATGCCACGCATTCCAGATGATGATATATTTAAAATTTTAGTCACAACATTGATTAAAGAAAAATTCATTGTTGTTCAACCAAACATGTTGCAGTACTCATATTTATACATAGCACCTCATACATAAATAAGTTCCAATGCAAACTCATCAAAACAATGTATTTCAAGGCATAACCTTAAGAAAGTAACATTTATTGCATTGCAGGAAATGATGAAATACTCACACTGATAGCTTTCCATTAGAAACCGTCATAAGTCGTTTTACTTTATCAGGTTGCAACTGCAGAAGACATAGAAATGATGAAAAACTAGTTGAGAAACTACTGCTAAAGAATCAGAATGCCGTATCTTCAAACACTCACCTCCTTGTCAACCATTATGGTAGCATACACAATAGAAGCATTCTCTTCAGATCCAAAATCTACTTCCAGGTCACTGCAATTGTCATTCCATCTTTATTAATAACAATTGTCGAAAGTACTGAATAATTTCAGTACACAATCACACACTTTAAGTAGCAATCTTTTGTTGCAGTGAATGTTTATATAGTTATGAAAATCTTCCCACAACTGTATTACATATATTGTTAATGCTTACTAGATATACATGATTCTTAAAAATAATAAGAAAATGTTAATTCTTTAACCTTACAAATTTAACTATGAATTACAAACTTTAAGATTTTTATTTTCCCTATCAACCATAAAAAAAAAGTTACAAAGTTCTAAATTTTACAATTTTCATTTCAAAGTCCAAGAACTGGAAGGATACAAAATGAAGTCATGCATTGAAAAACAGAAAAAAAAAATAGCGAAATACCAAGCACCCGAGGAAATTCAAAACTACTCTTAGCAGTCCATTGTATTATAACTCAAGTAGAATAAGATTTGATTGTAGTTAAAATTTAACTTAATATGGAGATGACACCATTTATAAAGTGCCCTTAGCTAAAACACTATCATCAATGATGTGATTAACATAAACGAAACTCATGGAGAACTTTTTAAAACAGCATTAGTATTTGAAACAGATAACCACCAGTATGCGTTGCTACACTACAACAAAGTTAAGACTAAAAAGCAAGAGTGACAAAAAGATAATAAAAAACTTCATTGAAGAATTATAAAAGTGAGAAAGAAAAAGAGAGTAACCAGCTAAAATCCCATTGAGATTGGGCTTCTGGTGTGGCATCCATGTGTGTGATCCAAAAGCTAACTGCAGTAACTTCAAGCAACGAATGTGAGAGAAGCTCAAATTGGAACGGTTCTAGGACATTGTAGTATGATAACCCAATACAACGACGTTTTTTAGGGTTTCTGCAAAGAAATGGAAACACTGTACACAATCAAATTAAAATGGATCCAACTCAGCTCTTATGATTGCAGTGGATAGAGCTGATTGACCCACCTTATAAAAAACCTTAATTTTTGGATAGTCCGATATGACAGTGTTTATACTATGTGTTTATGCGTGTGATCACTTCGGTGAATGCAAATCATTATTCCGGGTCATGGTGACAACTACAGTCTAATGTTATGGCATGTAAAAAAGGGTAACAAAATCATGGATACCTCATCATTCAGAATTTCAGATCTTCGAATAAACCTTATGAAGTAGAGTTAGACCCGTGAAAGGAAACAAATATTAAACAGCCCAGTCAGGTGGCAAACAAATCCCTATTATAACACACAGTATCCCTATAATTACAGGCACATGACCTCAAGTATGATAATCACTGCTCAACATTTTGGCACTCAGTCTCTTTACTAATTTAAGCTAAAAATTGTCCTGCAACTTTCTAGTACCTTTTCTACGTCTCCGCCATTCTTATTTAACATCTCCAGCAATGGAAACTAGTGTTGCATGTTATTATCCCTACATCTCCATAAGGATCGCATCTAAAGAGAAGAAGAGTATCTTTAGAGTTTTTTTAAGTGTATCTCATAACATAATTAGTAGTTTAGTACTTCTGTAAGTAGTAGTAAAGCTTACAAAAATATCTTATGAAAATCACATAAATCATCTTCGTCTTATTTTGATAAGTTCCTTGAGATACCTTATGGTAACAACTTAACTAGACAGAGTATACCTTATGGTAACAACTTAACTAGACAGAGTATACCCAAGAGTAAGACATCCTTTCAATTCTCATACCCAATTCTATTTTATTATATTGAAAGCAAATGTTGAGAACGCAAATAGCTATCCAATCTTCGTATACAAATGCAAATACTTATTAAATATTTAAATGAATAGTTTATTCAAACACTTATAAAAAAAATGTTTATTCAGACACTCCTTAAACTGTTAGGAAAACTCTTGGTATGTGCTAGACCCAAACTCATCTGAGTCTCAGAGTGCGTCCAAGATTACAAAGATTGACTTCAACTTTCTCAAATGGACATTCAAATCTAGATAATCAATCTAGAATAGAGTTTTTCTTAACTCTCAAGATAGTAAGTTTAATTTTTCTTGATAAAGGATTCAATCTTTTCCTTCACTTGTATTCCCAAAAGTATACCAGTATTGGTCGACATAGTCATCCTACTTGGCACACACTAATGCACATATAGCCACTCACTTGACATTCACCAGATCATGAAAGAACACGGCATAAATGCAATGGAGGCAGAAACAAAAAAGGGGAAAATACTCTGCCATTGGAAAAAGTTTCATTCCTTGAACAAAATAGAGACTTCGAATTTCAAAGGACCAGACTTAATATATCAATAACTGCTGAAAATTTTCGGGAATAACAACATTTACTTTGGTCCATAAAAGTTACAAGTGCTGGTTTACTATGGCATCCTTCTCTAAGGACAAAACTTCACATATTAACTGAATCTTCCCTCTTCTTGTTACCACTTACTATAACTTGGAAGGACCAAAGTAAATGTTGTTATCCCCGAAAATTTTCATGTTGCGTACAAAAACGTACCTAGAATTGTTAAGCCTTGCTCGGTTACTCCTATAATTCTAACAGAAAAATGGTCCTCTCATTGGATATATGATAGTATATCGTATACCTTCTAAGTAGCCAAATTGGATAGTTCTATCGCTGTGAATTATCAAATAAATGCAAATATGAAATAAATGAACTATATTGACATTAAACTTGAGATGATATAACAAATAAACAAGTTAATCTAACGTGCTATGAAAGTGAGAATTATTCCTGCTAGATTATCACTTTTGCATGAACTACTGAAAAAGAAAAAACCTTAGAAAGTAATTGTCAGCATAGAACAAAAAATCAACAAGAATATGACATCAACTCACCAAGAGAGAAAAAGTGTGTGACAGTAACGGTCCGACAGGCGAACGGCGGCGGTGATAGGTACAGTTGGGAACGGCGGCGGTGATAGTACAGTTGGGAACAGCGGCGGTGATAGGTTCTGTTTTCAGCAGTGAAGTGAATAGTGGAAATGGTGGCTCTAAAAGACAAACCAAAAAGAACCGAGAGATAAAAGGGGGATAGAAATTTTTTGTTGGGTATGTGAAACGAGAGTGCACCCTTGACCTAATGGCGTGTTTGGTTAGAAAAGAAGGTGAAAGGGAAGAGAATTAAAGAAAAGGAGACTAAAAACTCAGACGAATGTTTTTAATTGTTTGGTTTAAAAGATATTGGAGGGAAATAATGAAAAATATATTTCATTTTAAGTTAATTAACTTGAATTTTAGTCCAGTAAAACCAAATCATTTCGGTTAATCCGTCTCAGTTTGCCTTTCATTTTATCCGTCTCAGTTTGCCTTTCGGTTAATCTGTCTCAATCTTCAAACTGAGAGACGAATGTTAATTGTATCTCTCATTTGTCACCATAGATTATTTGATAAATTTATCCATAATTCATCGCTGATTAGATCCAAACACATGGATAAAATTAACATAACCACCCCCTCAATTATCTCATTCATTTAGACACCGTCGATTATAAGATTTTTGATGTCCTAAACTGACACCGGTGCCGTCTTAATCGTATATAGGTATTTTATGTTTGTGCATAGTGAGGGGGCATTAACAAATAACCTAGGGGGACAAATGGGATAAAAATTATGGTTCAAATTTACGGAGAAAAAAAATAGACACGACACTGCATGATATACAAATAAATCCAAGAAACATTACAGCAAACAATACAATATAACATCACAAACTATTTTTCTCAAAAACCTACAAAGTCTCGACCCCAATAATCAACTAAATTCATTCGTTTGTTGTTATGCAATGACCTAAAAAGTAAACCATTTAAATTTTGCTAAGAAATTGGTCATTGCAATATTTAATGTTGTTGTAAATTGATTTAAAACTTACTTGAATCAATTAACAAAAAGAAACAATTTAAAACATTGGTGAACATATGCTTTATTAATTAAAGAAAAGATAAAAACACATTTGAAAAAAATAAATTAGATAAAGCTAGGTTTTTTGGAATAAGAAAATGCGGAGGAGGCGATGGGTGGTTCCCAACGAACTAGTTATTGAAATTACTTCTTATCTTCCCATGAAACTTGTTATGAAATTCAAGTGCCTAGATAGATCATTCAACACTCTTATCATAGATAATATTTCGTTTAAGCGCATCTCGAGAAATCACGCACAAATGATTTTCTCCCGTTCTCATGAATTCAACACAACTTTTTAAGTCATACATTTTAATCGAACAACACCATTAACTACAAACATGAACCATTTGTATATATTGCAAATAATACATCTATCTCTTATTCTTCATGTATTAAGCACGTACTGCAAATATTATACACACATATCTTTTTATTCATGTATTAAATATGACTCATAGAGTCGTGTATTTCAATTGCAAACACCACCATCAATTACACGGCCGAACCACCAATATACTTTCATACAATACACGTTTTCTTCATTCTTCATGTGTCATATATGACTATTTGAGTCATGCGTGTTATAAGAGAATAAATGTTATATATGTTATAAAAAAGGTCTTTCACAATATATTATTAAGGAAAAGATTTTAAAATGATCAACACAACTCAAACCTCTTTTCTTGTATTTCCTCTTGTTTAAATTGGCAATAGAGATCCAATCTCTTAACTATGCACTTATTTGTGTGGGAGAAAATATCTTCAAGGATGGAAACCTCAAAGATTAATGTTTGAGTTTTGGTTCAACATCCTATATTTTAGACGTTTTATAAAATTGTTTTTAAACCTCGAATTGGGTGACAAATACAACATTTAGTTTTTAAAATATCTTTCTTACTTTATTTCCTTAAATCGTTTTTTAATAATATCTTGAGCTAAAGAGTTATTCACTAAACTCCTAAAAGATGTTTAGGGAGAAAAACAAAGTTTAGAGTAGAGTCATGCACTATATTTTATGTAAACAAAATATAAAGTTCTTAATCAACATTTAAATGTTATGTTATCTATCGATACGGTGTATGGTAGTATTTTAACATGTTATTTCATGTAATATAGCTAAAAACTTTATATAATTCCAGTGATTTATGTGTTATAGTGTCTTTAATTTGTTTTTCAAAAGGATGTTTTCCTTTTAAAAAAATTATGAATGCATTCTTACATTTTTCTAATGAAATGTCTTTATGATTGAAGTTATCTTAATGATAAATATGTCGTCAAAAGAAGAAAACATGACATCAAAATATCAAGTTCATATTACGGTGAGACTAGACTTTAACATGCATAGATTAAGAGTAGTTTCAACCTTGAAAAATATTCAAATAAATCTAAAAAACATCAAAACAAACAAAACAATATACTATCACCAACTATTCTTTCTCAAATCTAATAAAGTCTCTGTCCCAATAAACAACTAAATTTATTGTCTGTTTTTTTTTTGAGCAAATTGCCTGTGTTAATATAATTTAGCTTATATTTAATATTGTTTTGGATTAATTCACAACAAAAAGGGTAATTGAATAATTAAGTGGTAAGTGTGGCATGACTATCAAGACATACCATTGACATAATTTTTGTGAATCAATAGGATTGACTCATTAAGCTGACTCTCTAAAATATATCAACAAATTAAAATAGTTTGGGAACTTACAAAACCTCGGCAAATGACTGCAAATACACTTGAAGAAAATAGAGAAGACAAAGTTGGGTTTCGTAAAGAAGAAAATTTCATGGAACAAAATAGGAGAAGAAAATGTCGAGGAACAAACTAGTTATCTCGTAGTTACCATAAAACAAATAGAGGTTATGTTATATCAAATGATATTGATATGACACTTAATCCCAACTCCTCCTCGTATTTTTTTAAGAAAGTAACTTAGGCTATGATGTTTTACATTGTCTTAAACCTATATTGTATGAAAGGAATTTGATTTGTTTAATTTGTATTACTTTTCATGAGGTAATTTTTATTAATGTTATTGTACATAAAAAAATTAATATATCACTGATTTATTTGAAAAAAATATATTTTATATATTAGATAAATCACTAACTATCTTGTGCAGTCGTGTGGGTGTGTTCAATTTTAACCAAGTTGTTGAACTCTAAGGGTCGTTTGATTCAACGGATAGGAGGGGAGGGGTGGGATTTTGATGGAGGGGAGGAAAAGGGAGGGGATGAGATGTGAAATATTTTAATTAAATATATGTTTGGTTCAAAAGAGGGGAGATGAAAGATTTGAATTAAAAATTTGTATGTTTGGTTCGAAAGAGAAGAGATGGGAGATTTTAATTGAAAATTTGTTTGATTCACAATAGGAATAGAATGATTTCAAAATTAATTGACTGTTTTACCCTTAAACTTAATTAAATATACTCCATGATAAAACAAAGGTACAACAATGATAAGGCTAAATCAACGATGTAAACAATAAAGCTGCTATGCAAGGGAAGCAAAAAGTGGGTCTTGAAGGAATCTTGCTCTCTAAACATGTCAAATTAAAAATATTTCCTTGTCTCCCTCCCTAAAAAACTTTCGAACCAAACATACTGTTAAGTGGGAACAAATTGTGTTGGGAGACTGAATTTTCTAAAACAATTTATAATCATTTTACTTATTTCTCGATTAAACTCAAAATTAGCAGAGTCTATTCCTTAATAAGCGAAGGTTAACACGAACAAATTGAACCCAATACATTCTCAAAGCATTTTAAAAACAAAAACAAAAAATAAGAAGGGTTAAATATGTTCATGGTTCATATAAATATGTCAATTTTCGTTTTAGCCCCTCTAAATTTTTTCTTCAACTTATAGTCCTCCAAAAGTTTTTCATCTTCACTTTTGATCTCTCCTTCAAAGCATACCCATATGTAGAGTTCATATTTTTGAATAAAAATTTATAAGAAAATCATCCAAAAAAAATAGATTTTTTTTAACAAAACATGAATTAAATATGAATTTTCATATTTTTTAACGGTTAAAAATTCATATTTAATTGATGTTTTGTTAAAAAATTATATATTTTATTGGATAGATTTTTACAATATTCTACACATTTGCACAATTTTATCAAAAAATAAAAAAAATGATTTAAAAATAGGGACTAAAACCAAAAGTAGTGATTGAAAATTTATAGGGACTAAAAATCGAAGAATTTTTTTAGAAGTACTAAAACGAAAAATTATCCTTATTTATTAACTTTGTTAAGTCATAACCTAATTTTTTCCCTCCACTAATCCCTTATTAGGTTTGCAACAACTCTATCCTAAAATTTTTGCTTTAAATTTGCATCATATATGTTTTTCATTTCCCTCTCTAATAACTGTTAATATTTTTTCAAAGCAAAAATCTAATAGATATCTTAATCTTTATCTTTATTATTTATTCATTTTATTAGGTCTGCAACAACTTAACCTATTGTTTCTGTAGATTTTTTTTTTGACAAGCTGTTGTACACTTATTTAATACGTTTAAAAACAGAATACCCTAATTTCCATGCAAACTCGGCTACCATAAATAATTTGTTAGAAACCATGAACTGCATTAACTTTTTATGTTTAATTATAAAAGTAATAAATAAATTTGACCCGTGCAACAATATAATTTTGTATTTTTTTTACAAATGACTTGAAGCTCGGCTCTTGCGTTTCGAATATGAAACTCTTGTGTTGCTCTTTCCGTCACTTGCTCCATTTCGTCGATTAAGGTGTATGACCATCGATGAACTTGTTTACTGATTTTGTTTTTTTTCTTTATAATTTTTATTATTATTATTTGATTGTAATATTGTATCTCTAATAATATAATTTGCGTTTATTGATCGACCCATGATCTTACGGATTAAAGATTATTTATTGGTCTCTATTATAGTCGAAAAGACTCGTGCGTCGCACAAGTAAAAGTCTAATTATATTTATTAAAGTGAAGATCCTCTCCATTTATTACCTTCCTATTGAAGAAATCAAGACACAAAGAAGAACATAAATAATCAATTATGATGCGTCTCACGGTAGAACTCACCTTTTTTTATCTATTTTTCATCAAAAGACATTTTTTTTGAGAGATCATCAAAAGACATAATTATTCATTCATTTTAAGCAAATGAAGAGAATTTTTACTACTTACAGAGATTAAAACATTTAATCCAAAAAGAAAATAAAAGGGCAAAAAGTAAACGGAGACAAATCAATCGAGATAGGAGTTTACAACATCGAACAGAAGTTGTGTTGTGTTGTGTTTCTGTTGAGTTAAGGAAGCACCTCGTGTAGACTTCAACGAACACATCATTCGTATTCACAATCTAACTCATCGTACTTTCTCTGTCGCCAACACCGTCATCATGTCTGACGCTTATTGGAGATACGCCGAATCTCAGCAGCACGCTCCCTCTACCATCCCCGGCAAACGTCCCCGTACCGATTACGGTATTCATTTCTTCTTCCATTTTTACCCTTTACCTTTTCTTTTCAATTTAGGGTTTCTACTTCCCCTATTCATCATTTTTTATTCGCTAGGTTTTCTTATCCAAATTTACATACTTTTCCCCTTTTCATTTTCGGGATTTCTAAACCATTGAGTTTTCCCAATCGTGATTTTCACTGTTCCGATTTTCTCTGTATAAGGACTGAATCCATCTCAACTTTTTGAAATAATTTACAATCTTTTACCTTTTATATACGTATTGGGAATCTCATGTTGTTCCTAGTTATAGGTATTTGTATTCTGGATGTTAGTTGTTTTGTATGTACGTGTTTAAGAATTCTTGATCTGTGTTAATGTTTAAATTTTAGTGCTGTTTAGTGTTTACTTGTTTTAATTTGGATACGCTATCACTATCATGTTTAGACTTTAGAGTGTGCATTAATATAAATAAGGAATGTAACAACTAACAAGTAAATACAGTTGCCTAGAATGAAAATGCAATTGTCAAACTAAAGTTGGGTTTATACACTTCAATGAAAATTATTTGTTTATGTCTGTTTTAAGAATTACCTAATTATGTTTGGGATCGGGATTCTGGCATCAAAGTTACCTTAACTTTCAACTCTTATAAGCCATCACATGGATCTTATCTTATGCTTCGCATGGTGCCATGTGTAATATTTTCATTCTAAAAAACCGAGACAACAAAAGCAAAAAGACACGTTTCTCTCGTGACTCCTTTGCCACGCCACTGCCCTAGGTAAAACCAAATCTCCATGATTAACTCTGAGCATCATCGTCTTTCTCGACTACCGCCGCCGTCTTGTCTCGACTAATCCAAATTTGTATGCACCGTGTCTATAGACTCCGACCATTTAAGATCATGAGCTTTGTGGTTACATCACTAGAAGTCACAAATTTTTAGAGTTTTAAATTTCTTGCTGAAAAATATTTGTGTTGTTCAAGAGAGAGGCACCGCAGAACAACATATGACTATGTTGTCATGTAAATGTTAATTTTTTAAATTGTAACTTCAAAATGTAAAAGATTAGAATTAGAATATAATTGTTTAATTGGTGGAACTATGTAATGCATATGCTGGTTTGAATTTTACAGCATACATCAATTACGATGCTGCTTGTAAATTAAAATGACGCTGAAGAGATTAATATGGTGGTGAAAATAGCTTGTTAAATGGGGTTTATTTATGGATTTGTTAAAACATAGCGTATATGGGTCGGTGACGGTGGAGGCACAGGTAGGTAAGTTGGTAAGAGAGGTGTGGTTGTGGTGGCGGTCGGAGTCGATAATGGTTCTCTAATGGCAGTTATACGGCGGAGGAAGAAGATGGAGTTTGCAGGTCATATTTTTTTTTTTTTTTTTTTTTTTT
>Ga0099826_10001072_pt1 | contig 15524 bp, 5 predicted proteins | sample Mtrugardesep15_FD_76830 | JGI IMG/M metagenome (GOLD analysis project Ga0099826, IMG submission 76830) | Root nodule microbial communities of legume samples collected from California, USA - M. trunc garden sep15 | ecosystem: Host-associated > Plants > Roots > Nodule | place: USA: California... | reverse complement strand
ATGATTTTAATTGGTGATGTTTACTTCGGTGAAAACAATGAAGTGTGATTGGTATGAATGTGATTTTATGATCTTTTGGTGACTATGACATTCTTGTTTATACTTTGAAATAATGAATTGTATTCGTTGAGTTGATTAGGATAAATGAATAATAGGTGAGTAATCTTTTCATTGATTAATGTTGATACATGATAAGTTTATGTCGATGATTTGATTTAGAGTTGAATATGCTTGTTATGCTACCTTAGAGTTGTGATAACATGATGTGTATGGAATGAGGGACAAAATCCATGTAATGTTAGTATTCTAGGAGGGATGATTATGTATATGTGTCATGCATGAAATCCTTGAACGCTTATGTTTGTTTATGCTTGATTATGATTGATGTGAAGCTAACCCCAGTAGTCTGTGGAGGACCGCCTACCTGTTTGTATGAATGGGTAGACGACATGTATGATTAGTTTGGTTGCTTGCTTGGTGAGTTGCTTGAGGATAGCGAAGTTTCCTCTGTTTTTCAGTAGTCATAGATTAGGCTCTGATTAGGTGTTTGTTCTTTTGATTTCCGAATTTTGTTTATGCATGTCAATTGTGAATTATTTGAAGACGTGACATCTATTTCTTGAATATTTATTATATTCGCGTGATTTATCGCTTTAATAGAAGTAGAGCGTTACAGTGAACGTGGAAGGTATACAAGAAACCTCATTGCGAGAATAAGTACGTCGTAAATGCCTCGATGGGACCGCAATATCTAGAGACATTTTGTCAGGAACATAAGTTTTTTAAAATCCTAGTGTGTTGGTTCTTATTGTTGATGTTAGGTAATTTGGGTTGAGTTGTTTTCACCTTCAATTTTCTCATAACCCTTGTCAAACCCTTTTGATTTTGAAAGATGCAATTGTTATTTGAGTTTATGTCGTTGTTTGATAACATGATAATTGATAAAATATGATTTATTATTAAAACTTAAATGGTTGTATCTAAATAATACAATATTTATAGAGGCTATTCCAAACTTTTTGATCGCAACTGATTCATATCCAAATGTCTCTACCTTAAAAATACATGAAATAATTTACACTTGGGACGATAAAAGATCAATGTTGCTTTGTTATTAGAGAAATGATATTTGAACAACAATTTCTTGACAACTTTTGTGACAACATTGCTATTAATTGCTTTGTTATCAAAGAGATATAAGTAGAAAAAGAAATCTACATAAGGAACTTGAAGGCAATATGATACACATGTTGAAACTTATATGAAGATCATACAATGGTGATTTAAAAAATGACGACCAACATATTAACAAATGATCCTGTCACAACAATGATGTTTTGATCCGAAGTGTGTAGAGCAAAACCCAAGAATCTCCTTTTTTTATTAACATAACTTGCTATACAAACATCTAAAAATGCAAAATTGTCACAACTGGTTCTTCCACCAACATTACAATCCCTCTCCCTTCCTCTATTTATCTCTCACAATTTTCCCCTTTCATACTTTTCCAATGGCCCTCAAGGATATGTAATTTTGAACAGCAGATAGGTACTTCTTCAGTACATTATATTCTTCCAATAAACGGTTTGTACAAATGTGAAATCCAAAATGTAGCATCCAACCAAGAAGGTGCAAAGGCATAAATGAATACAAACAATTCCGATGTTTAAAACAGTGTTTAACTCTTGCAACCACCCCAGAGAAAGAAACCGAAACTCAAACAAAATTGAATGACGTTGGAAAATAAGAAAGTGTAACTAAGCAGGAAAAGATTCATGATTAAATTTACATCTGACAATTATAATAGTTTCCTATTAGTTTCTCAATGTCACTGAAAATCAACATACCAAAGTAGTGCAAGCATTAAACAGCTGTTATTTGATATATGGAGAACACACTCATAAAGCAATTGAATATAGTCATTACAAAATAAAATCTATAACCGTTGCTTAATCCTTAAAAATCAAGTATTCCTGACTGATGATCATGGTAGGTAAAAACATAGTATTCATATTGCAAAAATGACAAATGGATCAGATTATTAGGCTTGATTTCTCAAAAGAGAAAAAAGTTCGCACAGTATGTTCAGATTCGATCATCTGGGGAAATAATCATCAAATCCATTGTACAATGAAACTTGGTATATTTAACAGTAACACAACATTGCATAAAAACATGAATATGTCTACAAAAACATGTCAAGATGCAAACAAGTTAATTCAATTATGCCAATGTACATTTAACATGGCAATGAATGATAAGTAACACAGAATTTCAATTAGGAATTTAATAATGCAAATATGGATCAGATTATTTGGCTTGATTTCTCCAAAGAGAAAAAAAATCGCACAGTATGTTCAGCTTCGATCATCTGGGGAAATAATCATCACACCCATCTAATTACATTAAACATAAATATATTACAAATCAATAATAGAGTACAAAATCTAATTGTGCAAAGATGGATCAGATTATTTGGCTTGATTTCTCTATAGAGAAACAAAATTCGCACAGTATGTTCAGTTTCGATCATCTGGGGAAATAATCATCACATCCAACTTCCAATGCAAGTTTTCAATTGAAACTCAATTAACACAAAATACATCAAAAACAATGCGATAAAATACCCTTCAATGTAACTAAATAGTGAAATTGCAGCATCAAATTCAATATTACACAATGATTTGTTTAAAATTATCCTATTCTGCAATAGGAACTGAAATGAAAACAAAAACAGTGCACAAAAGATTGCAGAAGAGGGGTTGCTATAGCATCAGCTCATACTCAAAGTTCACAAGATCTAGAACACTGGTAATCAGTATTTTGATGCATGCTTTGAAAAGGAGAAATGTATTTAATTACATTTAAAAGAATGATGTAATTTACAACATGTGGAAAAATGTATACTGTCATTGAAAGGTTGAATACAAAATGAATTTTTTTTAATATGGAGGTGTGCGTAACCCCAATCCCATTTTATTTTGAACAGGGCTTTAAACACCACTCAATCTATATAAGGAGTAATAGTTAGAAACAAAGCACTAATGATGTTAATAATGCTTTGAAAAACAACAAATTACTCCCTTACATGTTTATTTCTTCAAACCACACAGTCTTGTTAACAAGTGCTACGGAGACACTATTAAACTCTCTTCTACACTATTCATACATTTTAACATTTCCCATAACATGATGAAATAAAATTGAAAGAAAGAGGATGACGCTCATATTCTATGGGTGTATTCGTGTCTGTCATGCCATGGCAATAGCATTCAGTACGAGGAATTGTTTATAATCATCACAACCAACCTCTTTCTATTGGTAATTTTATTCAAGTTTAATAGTCACAAACTTATGGGTTATTATAAATGCACAAGATCAAGCTTATAAAGAAATGTTGTGCTGATATTTAACTCCATTCTCGTGGTTATCAAAAGATGAAGCTGATAGACAACACTAAATCTATGAGTTTATTCAGACTCTAAACCAATTCATAATGGAAAAGAGTATAGTTAAAACTCAATAAAACTACATTAAAACCATATAATTATATACAAATATACCTGAATTCAAAGGTAATAAACGACAAGACAAATGAACCTCAGTTTAATCTCTTTATGTCATTGGAAATGTAGCAACACCAAGTAGGTTCACCCTGCGAACAGGATCTTGGGTTAACTACAACCTCAGACAAGTTGGATTGTTAAAAGACATCATTGGTACAAACAAAACCAGAACACACACTAGAAAATTAAACTTTATATAACAAATTTATGCAAAACACAACTTTGTACTAGAATAGTTAAATTAAACACAACCATCAAGATCTTAACCATTCTAATTCAAATTATGTTTGAATTCAAAAATAGAAAAATAATTGTGAATGGCTCAGAATATATTACAGCTCTATCAATCACGATTTTTCAGAAGCAGAACTGGCATTAAGCTGAATTAATTCTCCTCACAGCGACTGATAGATTTGATCATTAAGAACAACACTAAAATTGCATATTAATAAAGAAAACAAAAGCTAAATAATTCATACAAATCATTTCACAATGGAAATGAGGGAAACCAATAAGACCATGCTATATAATTTATGCACTGTTGTGGGATGATATTTTTCACAAAACTGCTCATCTATCATTTCTGATGGTAGAGCTAGCAACATTAGCTAACTTGAGAAATAAGACCAAATGCATAATGTTGGTAACTTTACCTTCGATTCGATAACAATAAAATGACAGTAAACACTTTAGATTTAGAGTTAGGACTATATCTATGGGCAAAAAGGAAATGAGTATTGTGGGAGAGGCTAAAATAATGCAATCTTCTAAACAGAAACTAATAATAACAAATAAAAAGTTGGCTCATATTAAGAAATTCAACCATTAATTCCGATATACTTCACAGTAAAACCTCAGAAGCGCGGATAACATGTAATCATAGCCAAAAATTAGGTTTCACAAATCAAATTCATAGAAAAAAATAAACAAAATGTGGCGAATTTTTTTAGAGGCTTATACATTAATAGGTTAAAACCACCACGTGAAAACCGCCAGAGAATCAATTTGTGCCTCTATGACTAGCTTTGATTTTCATGGAAATTTATTGAAAACAAGCTAAAGGTGTAGTGAGGCAAATTCAATACAGAAAAAGTGAATTGGAAAATTGAGATTTGAGATTTAGCCATTACTTTGACACAGATCAGCCGTGAAAACTAGGCTGAACTGCAACACGAACGGCGAAGATCTAGCACGTGCTTAGGGCTTTCGAGTCATTAGATATATCAGAGAAGCCCGGGAGGCATCGTGCTGAGAAATTAAACGAAATAGAAAGGAAAAAAAAACTTAACCTAAAATGCATATTTTGTGATGATATGACATGAATTTCTAGATCTAGGATGTAACGGTTGTTTTGAAGAAGGTATGGTGTGTGTATGAATTTATAGCGGCGCATGGAAACCCTAAAACCCGAATTTTATGAACCGGGTTGGTACTGATTTGTTCAAAAACGTTTTCGGCCCTTTACCCGTAAAATAAGTTTTGCAGTTATCATTTTGACTGGGTGATTTTCTTTTTTTTTTATTTTATTTTATAAATTTTAAATTTATTACTAGTAAGCAATAAGTTTTTTTTTACTAGAATTAAATTATATTCATTCATTCAAATTAACAAACATCTATATTTTTTTTGTCAAAAATTTTAATAGCATAAAATGACAAAGTACACAAATCTACGTATATGGCTCGGATATGCAACGTTGACGACGTCAAAATCATTGATTAGATTTACATTAGATCGAAAATGTTCTAACGGTTTGAACCGAAAAAACACTTGAAGAAGACGGAAAAGACAAGCAATGTTGCACTAGTAGGACGACCAACACAATATCGTACTAAGACGACGAAAACATAAAAGAAAGAAAAACTAAACATATGTGAAAACCACACAATTAAATTAAGAGTCTTGTTAACGAGTGTCCCGGACACTCTTTAAGCATTCTACATTTAGTAATTATTCTTTAAAAATGTTAAGTCTTCAATTTCCAATGCACTTTATTACACAAACTTTCATTAAAAGTTACTCCCTCTGTCCCTTATTACTTGACCTAGTTTTAAAATGTGTATTATTCATGTAACATGTTTTGACTCTATTTTTCTACTAATATATAAAAACAAAATATAACATATAAGATGTTGTTAGATTCGTTTCGATGAATATTTTCAAAATATCAAATTTTCGTAATTTTTTCTACTAAATTATTAAAAAAAATTAAGTTTAAAATTGTGCATTGGCATACGTGACATGGTCAACTAGGTCAAGTAATAAGAGACGAAGGGAGTACTATTTAAAGTCCTTAATCAGTGCACCGGGAGCACTCGTTAACATTTCTCTTAAATAAAATGGAAAAAGAAAATGGTTTAGAGTGAGGATTTAGGATCAACAATTGACCATAAACCGTCACTCTTTCACTACAACGAATATGATGATTTGCCAAGGGTGTAATCCCCGTCAAAAGTGTTCAAAGTCGTATGAAAAAGAACTTGACAAGGATTTTGCCAAGGGTAGAATTCCGGGCACAACTGGTCATCGCAAATTTAATGCAAGGGTTAAAACCATGGGAAACTTGCGAGAGGCAAGCCCTTAACAAAAGCGCTTGCACGATCTGTGTCAAAAGCCTGTGTCAGTCCCTGGCAACAGGTCTAACACTACTGCCCTTCTGACGCACTGCTTTTCTGACACTAAGAGTCACATATGCTAGTAAATGTTGTGAGGGGGATTGCCCTTGTGAAATTGTGCTATAATTTGTTCAAACCTCAAACACTCTACTTACTCATTCTAAAAAGTGAATTTGTAGCCACTAGACCATTTCACTATAAAAAGAGAAGATTCCTGAGATAATTTGTGGTTAAATCTAATACAACCTCACAAAATTGGTTTATGAGGTGAAGATCACCGGATTTCGCTTGGGTGACATAGTTTTTCGGTGACATTAGTGCACTTTGAATGAGAATGAATGATCAAAATAAATTATTTAAATAAGAGATAATGATTGATTAAGAGAGAGATATAAACAATGTCACCAAAAACTATATCATCCAAGTGCTATATGAAAATCACCCCACTTATAAACATTTATTCATCTCATATAACTTTTTAATGTAGGACTCTTTGTTACCGCTCTGGCAAGATTGCTATTGCAATCAACTACATGTGTGAACCTCTAGACAAACTTTGCTTGAAACTATTTGGAGAAGACGAGAGGAAGTTCCTACAGTTGGAAATAAAGTGCATCATATTCAATGGTGTCACTTGTATTACAACACCTATGCAATCAAATTAAAAAATGACATTAATCGAAATTGGTTGTGTAATCCAAATAAAAGCATGAAGAAAAAAACATCTTGTCTTTCAGAAAATCCTGATAATGCAAATTTGAAAATTAGGTTGTTCCAACATAGAATATTTACTGAGCCAATTAAAATAAGATTGCCATAATGAGCCTTATCAACACAATAAATTCATTGGAAAACAAACAATAGACAAATTATGCTGTCTCTATTTGATGACAAAATTCAAGGCATGCCTTAACAAATTAGTGGATCATTCACATAACCCACAGTATGTAATGACGAAATTGAACTTATAGTCGTTATCATGTTATGCTCTCCAGTCGCATGTTTCAAAACATGACCATGGCAGTCAATCACGAGGTTCAACATCACATTGCAACAAAGATAGGCATAGAATAGTGCATGGCAATGTAAACTTGCATACTGTAAGAACCCAATCAGCTGAAACTATATACACAGACCTTTAAGTCTTTCTTTGCCTTCTTTTTGTCTTGAAATCTCCTGGACCAGCTAGACAAGTCGATGATGAATTCATCTCTTCTAAAAGTTCTGTTGCTAACTCAATCTTCTCTGTTTTATTTAAATTATGGATTAGCGATCTGTAGATTTGAATTGAAGGAAGAATCCCCTTCAGTTTCATCTCCATGAAGAATTTCAATGATTCTTCGATATTTCCTGCTCGGCCAGAAATATCAATTAAAGCAGTATATGTAAGCAAATCCGGTTCATTTCCATTCTTCTTCATTTCCTTAAAATATTCAAAGCATATATCAGATCTTCCAACCTTTCGCAATCCATTTATTAGAGTATTGTACGAAATAGTATCTGGAACAAAGCCCGTTTCTTTCAAGGACGCAAACACGTCAAGCATTTCATCCACACGGCCGGTACGACCCAAGAGATCGAGAATAATATTATAAGTGATCAAGTCGAGACAGCTATTGTTCTGTCTTCTAAGATGCTCAAATATCTCCAAGGCACTATCTTTCTGTCCACTTTTGGCAAAAGCAAAAATTATCTTGTTTATGAATGATGATAAACTGGAACAACTTGTTTCTGATACCATTTCTTTAAGAAATATAATAAACTCCAGAAACTGATTTACTTCTCTGAAAGCCTGGGCAAATTTAACACATGAGGTTGCACTTGGGGATTCACCTGACAATAATAATTTCTTGAGCATTTGACATGAAAGGGTGATGTCATTCTTTTGACTTGCTTCCACTAATATGAGATTATACACATTAGGTGAAGCAACAATGTTCTTATCATTTAAAATTTGTAGCATTTGACGTAAGGCTGAAAGGTTTCCCGCCTTGCACATCTTATCAATATATGCACAATAGACTTCAGCACTGGATGTTGAAGCATTTTCAATGGCGCCGCGAAATTCTTTCAAGACTTCGCTTGTCACTCTCTCTTTGTCAAGAGATGACTCCGTTGAAAAAGCCCGTAAACTGCCAATGGATTAACTATTACTGGTTAAAAACTGCCCAATTCAAAAGAGATTGGTTGAGATGGGAATGATAAAGTCAATATTGCAGTCAGGGTCATCAATATTTAGACCAAAAAATAATTTTCAGTTAATTACTGTACATTCTTCATTAAGAGTTCAAGTTAGTGATGATCTAACAGGCTACAAGCGAAAACAAATATCCAAAAGTCGCCAATTGATGTTTCAGATAGGAACTCCGAAAAGAAAGGGAAAATTCATACAAAAATCTAAGGAAAAGCACAGTTTTATTGGGCGAATTATAGAGAATGAGAAAGTCCTCTCCTCTAAGGGTTTCACCTCCACAAGGGTTTCTCTTTTCACACGAAAGCTATCAAATTCACAGAATGCCCTCTTCCTTCTACCCTAACTCTTATTTAAGCTAAAACACCCTTGTCCTTCCTACCACTCTAACTATTGATATTCTACTCAACTAATTCGTACTGTCTGTTTATATTTCGGAACCTCTACGGTTTTCATGCCAAATGCCATACAATCTAAAACTGCAAGAAGGTCACAAAAAAAGTGGATATGGATAAGTACTTAGTAGTATGAAGTTCTACCAGCTCTGTCAACAAATATTCACTCTTTCCTTATGCCTATTTCCTATTTCCATCACCAGATCCCTAACTTTCTCTCATGAAACACTGGATTTGAGACAATAGGCAACGCAACCTGATTATAAAAAACAAGAGGCATCTACATGACGTTCCCAAATCTCAGCTCTTTAAGTAAATCTAGACAATCATCCTTAGAGTAACCAGATCCCCTCCCTGCCTATTTGTGTGCGAGTGCAAAATATGAAAAATTGGCCAAGCAGACTATTACTCTCTTGGCAAACACAAGTAGATCTATATAGAACTTTCGAAAACTCTAGCAAAATGCCATTTTGAAGTCACATTAACCTTATAGGATAAGCATTTTCCACCAGACCTAAAGCCTATAGCTAATAATCACACACCCGCTACTTTTCTACTTAAGTTTAGGTAGTGACTCGTTATGCTGAATTGGGATTGAAAACGAGAATCATATCTACATAAATACACAGCAGAGATTTGTATCGATTGAGTTTAGTTTAGTATCGAATCAAGTAACGATCAGCATGATTCATTCAACATGTCTGAGCTGACACACCAGTACGTTTTCAGAATAAATTTGAGCATCAATAATAATAAAAACAATATAATTGTTCAATTGTAATGTTAGACCGACTTTACTTTCAACAACCAAGACTATATACATAATCTCATTAAAAACACTAAGCTATTTGATTTAAGCTATTTATTTTATCTAAAGAATTATAAAAAATGGATAGAAAAATTGAATTTAGGAATGGTGAGAATGATACCATGTGGTTGTTATAAGACGAGGAGAGTAACGGGAGAGGGCAGCAAACATCATGAATCATGAATCACATATCATTTCTCCTGTTGTGAATTAGTCAGTGAAACTGTATAGAAAAACAAAAGTGGTGAAAACTGAAAAGAATGGAAGCGTGTTAGTGAAAATGGAAAACGAATTATTTTTCTTTCTTGGGGCTCACCTACGATATGAGGCTGCTACAATTGACGGCCACGGAGACATGAATTCCGGCAGAGTAACGGTAGTGCCTGTTGTTAGTGTGAGCTTCCCTCCCTTGTGTTCTTCATATTGGATAGTTATTAGCCTCGTGAGCTAAATCAATTATTTTATTTTATTTTGATGGAAAATCAATAACACTTTTTTTTTTTATTTGAAAGAATATTTTCTATACTCTTTTTTTTTTTAGTAGTATAAATTTATTTTTCTCTACGTTTTTTTTTATAGCTATGAGGTCCATGTTTCAAAGAACGCTTACATATATCATTTATTACGCATGTGTTTGTTTTCACGGTGAGATACCACCAAACGCACGTTTTTTCAAACTCTACAAATTAAAGCTTCTTTGTTATCACGTTTAAAACGCCTTGGGACTCGAAAAAGGCACAACAAATGTAGATCCAAACATGTTATAAGTAGATCTTCACATTAACAAAAGTTGAATCCACAACCTTATGATGAATCAACTCTTCATCAAATGAGCTAACTTTCATTCGCTTTTCTCTTTTTCTCAAACTATCCATATTATCTCTAACATATTAATAACAAAAATTTAAGGATGTGTAATGCTAAAACTTTGGTATGTTTTGGAGGGTTTATGTTGGTTTGTGCTCGTGGATTTTGAAAAGTAGAGCTTCACCTAGATTCTAAGAATTGTTTTTTAACTAACCTACTTTTGAAAATAAAAAAAATAAAAAAATCTAATATACCCCACGTTAAAAATAAATATATAAAATGTTCTACTTTGTTTTTCACTCTTACACAACATCATTTGAAATGACACCGTCATCTTAAATTCTATAATTTTTTTTTCTTTTTATGTTTTTTCTAAACAACTAATTTATCTTTTATTCGTCGTGCTTCATCTCAAATAACATCATCTTACTAAGTTCTTCTTATTTTTGTTTTGATTTATTCTTTTAGCTGAAAATGTATTCTATAAATAATTAATAGAAAAATATAAATCACTAATAATAGATATTGATCGACATATATAATCGATAGAAAAATTTAAAATAACAAAATAATATAGATTGATAAATCAGTAGCATGGTTTTATTTAAGATAATTTTTTTAATTAAACTCAATTGATTTTATTTATTTTTTCGAATAAATCAATTGGTTTTGTGAACAAAATTTAATGATGTTTTACTTATGTTTTAAACGAATTTCGAATTAGCGGTGCCTTGTTCTAAACAATTAAATTATTTACATATCGAGTTGAAAAAAAAATAAAATTGTTTCATTTCCATAAAAAAAAAAAAGAATTGAATTAGTTAATATTGTACCATCGGATTTGTAAAAATGTAAAATAGTAGAAAATATAGAGTTATTGTCAAAATTTCAATTAAGGTTGATAATTATAAAAATTTACATGAAAGCAAAATCAATCTTCTTCTCTATTTTCCATAGATAGAATTTCATTGAATCGACCAGAGGGTCCATTTTCTTGAACTTGTCATTTCTAAATTCCAAGTTTCTTTCTGTTGTTTTGGATTGGATTACATTTTTGTAGTCGGCACTGATTTTCTAAATTCCAAGCATTAGGAGAAGGATTGATTAGAGTGTTTCCAAGCTTGAGGTACTTTCAGTTTTCTGTTTCTACTTCTTTTTTCACATTCATTGTTGAAATTTTCTTCAGGAAGTAGCGTAGTGTGGTTCTCTTTTCTTCAAACTGAAGTTTCAAAATAATGCTGATGATTATTTTGATTCAAATTGAAGTTTGTAAAAATTGTTCAAAATTCATTTGGTAAAAGATAAACAACGAAAAGTGCTTTACTGTTACATGTGATCCAAACTATAGAATTCATCTGAATAAATTTTCTACTATCACAACCAAGTAAGCTCTTTCGTGAATTTTATGTGCCTTCCTAATTTTCATTTTGATGATTTTAGTTTTTGTTTAAAAAATGAAATTGATAGATGGATCAGGGGAGGCAAGTGTTCGCGGTGGACCTTCTTGAACGACTTGCTGCAAAGGGGCGTGGAGTTATCACTTGTATGGCTGCTGGAAATGATGTCATTGTTATTGGAACTAGCAGAGGATGGGTTATTAGGCATGATTCTGGGGGTGGCGATTCACATGGTAAAGTTTCAATTTTTTGTGTTGTTACTCTGTGGAACACGTTTTCTATTGGTTTTTAATCTTGCTGTGTGTTTTTCATAGTTTAAATGGATTGACATTTGACCCTCCTTTTGATTTGGGAACTCAAATTTAGTAACTCTAACATTTTAGGTGTCTAAATTGGCGATTTAATAGTTATTGAAGTGAAATTTGGAGCAGGGGTAAGCTGTTTCAAATTTTAAATGTTGTTTTATTGGTTGACAATGCTTCTCTGGAGCTTATGCTGGAATTTGGAGTTTTGTTTTAGATAGGTAAATGTTAGTGGTTAATTTGTTAGGAAGAGGGGGAATTTATTAGCAGCAGGGAGTCAACCACATGCATCCTTAATACTCTTTCGGCGTTCTAATCCATATCACTGAGCTACACCTTCAGGGACCTGGAATTCAGAGTTTTTTTTACTAGCAAATGTTAGTGGTTTATTTGTTAGGAAGATGGGGAATTTGTCAGCAGTAGGGATTAGGGATTGAACCATGGACTTCCTTCATAATACTCCTTAAGTGTCTCAATCCATACCACTGGGCTACACGTTTGGGGATTTATAATTTGGATTTTTTCTTATGCTTTTATATTCTGCTTGTTCAATTGGGTTGATGAGAGTCTGAAATTTTATTCTCTGTTGGAGTACAGAGTTTCATCTATCTGCTGGTCGTCCTGGGGACCAGTCGATCCAGAGTTTTTGTTGATCCAGGAGGGTGTCACTGTATTGCCACTGTTGTTGGCCAGGGGGGAACTGAAACTTTCTATACTCATGCAAAATGGACCAAGCCGCGAGTTCTGAGCAAGCTGAAAGATCTTGTTGTTAATGCTGTTGTGTGGAACAGGCAACATATAACTGAAGGTAGTTAGTTAATCTCACTGATGATGACTATTGCACAGTGATTTATGTACAAAAAAGACCTCCACATATTAATTTTGTGCTTGAGGTTCTGATTTAACTTTAAAAATGTAGTTTCCTCAAAGGAAGTCATTATCGGTACAGATAATGCTCAACTTCATGAACTGGCTGTGGACGAGAAGGACAAGAAGGAAAAATATATCAAGTTTCTCTGTCAATTGACAGAACTTCCAGAAGCTTTAATGGGTTTACTGGTATATCTTCTTTCTTTTTAGTGTTTTAGTTTAGGTTCTATTTTTGAAGATATTATCAATGGTTTCATCCTATTTTTTGAGAAATTAAAGTCAGAGACTTTTTTCTAGGTTCCAAATGTGATTAAGGCCTTCAATTTCTGGTTCTTCTCCTTTCTGTTCAGATTGAAACAACTAGTGTAATTAATGAGACTAGATATTATGTGATGGCAGTTACTCCTACTCGGCTTTACTCTTTCACTGGCTTTGGATCACTAGAAGTAAGTAAAATGCTATAAATTTGCACATTTCTGATTTTCCTTTTTCTTTTCCTCTTTGGGTGTATTTCATGCCAATGGAGACACATAATACAAGCATAATAACGTAAAATAAACATTTGAGTCATAACACAACTTTTTGTTTTGTATAATGTTGAATTTGGCTTGAACTCTCTGTCTTATGCATGTGCCTGCATCATGTTATCTCTGCATCTGGTTCATTTGGGTTTGTTTTTACTTTTTACCATGTCTCGTTGCGGTCTTATGGTGCTGTGTACTAGTTGATGCATCGGCTGGTGTGGTATCGTCTTATAATCCAATAATAACAAGACAAATACTTCCGTCTAATTAGGCCTAAGCAAATATCTGTAGGTCATTGGTTTTAGTTTGAATTCAGTAATATGTCAACATGAGAAGTTTTCTGTAAACACTAGACTTTGAATTCTTGAGCACAGTGGATGATCTTCACTAAATTTTATTTGTAATTTACACATTAATAGTGAAATCTGTTTACTCGCTTCCGGGGGACGTAACCCTTGATTATGGGGCAAACCATGTTAATGTGTTTGTGTTCTTTGTGTGCTCTATTTTCTCTACATTTTCTCAAACACAGGCAACATATAATATGGAGATTAATTACATAACTAAAAAAATAATATGAAATTGCTACAATACCCCTTTCTAGTGCATTTTTATCTTAAATAAAACATATCGTTATGTATGTAAATACATTGTAAGTATATATATAATGTTATAATTTAATCTAACATACACAGAGGTTCATTCATTTTTAGAGATAATATGGAGAGGGAGAAGAGAGAGATGAGGCAGAGCGTAGTTGTTGAGTAGAAATCGAAAATGGGTATTTTTATCGTTTAAGTAGTTGTTCTCTTGACGAAAAATTGTGACATGGTTGGTGAACACAAATTTTTTGAAGTTCTTTTCATGTACCTTACTTCTTGATTTTCTATATCCCATTTTAAAAAAATATGTTATATACTATTTATGAAAATGTGGTTAATATTATATGGAAAATATTTCATAGACATCCAATATCCATTCTAATCCTTGAGAGAGAGAAAAAAAAGAGGGTGGTGTGATGGGAAGAGAGATAAAGAGAAAATGATGTGTTAAATGGATGTATGGAAATTAAAGGTGTACAAGTATCATTGTTGATATTATATCGTGTCTGTGACTTTGTGCTAAAACATAGTCTTATTCTATTACATCATTAAGGGTCTATTAAGACCATCAAACGAGCTTATAGCTTATAGCAAATAGCTTATAAGCTCATTTGACAAAAAAAACTCTGTTTGGTAATGATTTTTCACCACGAACTTATAGCTTATTTCACGAGCTTATAAACAATTTTTCAGACGCTATTGCAAGTAACGTTTGAGCTTATAGCTTATAGCTTATTATCTTTTCTTCCAATTTTACCCTTATTGATTTATCTAAAAACCAATTCTACCCCTTTATAATTTGTTTAAGTTACCTTTATATATTTTGTTTTGACTCACGCACTGTTATGTTACTTTTTTCTTTTAAAAAAAAAAGTATTGCTACGTTACTTTTTTTCTAAAGAAATATTACTACGTTACTTTTATTGTTACTACTGTCAGTTGCTACAATAAAATATGTTTATAATTTTCTTTGTTAGTTGAATTTGATAAATTCTTAGGTTTGTAAGTTAAAATGGATAGGTAGAAACATATTTTTTTTTGTAACGTTATAAAACTTAAATGAATAAAAGTTTAAAATAAAATTTTAGTGGAAAATAATTAATTTTTTTTTTGGTTACAATTGTGTTTGGAAAATAATTAATTTAATAATAACATATAAAATATATATTAAATTAATAAATTTAAACTAATTAATTTTCAAGTATTCTAAATATTTTGGTAAAAGAAAGTATTTTAAATATCAATTGTTGTAAATTTTATTATGAATTAAGAATGTCCTTTTATGTCATTTTACATTTATCAGCTAATTGAACCGTTAATTTTACCAAACACTTCAATTAGCTTATCAGCTATCAGTCATTAGCTATGAGTTATCCGTTATTTTTATCAAACAGAGCCTAAATATTAATATTAATCTTGGGTTTTATCTTTTCATCATACCCTCTTT
>Ga0099826_10001071_pt1 | contig 15526 bp, 8 predicted proteins | sample Mtrugardesep15_FD_76830 | JGI IMG/M metagenome (GOLD analysis project Ga0099826, IMG submission 76830) | Root nodule microbial communities of legume samples collected from California, USA - M. trunc garden sep15 | ecosystem: Host-associated > Plants > Roots > Nodule | place: USA: California... | reverse complement strand
TATTTTAAATAGTTCTATTTTCTATTTAAATAATTTTGAAAAGTAGTGTGACATGCCCGTTATTGTTGAACTCTGATTGTTTTAATATTATTATGTTGTTTTGGGGAAACGGGGTGTTACACCTGCTACTTCTTAAGATAGACAAAGAACATATAATTGATGCCACGAGGAAGGGGGGATCGCTCGATTTGTTAACCATTCATGTCTGGTATATTACTTGGAAGCTCCATTCTGCATTTGATTATTGTTCTCTCTATTTCTTGTTTTTGTTAACTTCAATGTATATTCATTGATGTCTTGTGCATATAAGATTTTTTGCTTGTTCATAGCTAGTTTGAGGCAATATTTTCAAACTATCTAAATCATTTTTTTTTGTTGGTATTTTTCCTAAGAAAACTACAACCAATGCATCACCTTTAGATGTCTCGATCAATGCGACTTGTTTTCACTTGTAGATCAATTCAGCAGGCTAACTAATGTTTATTTATGTGGACAGCCAAATTGCACGGCAAAAGTGATTTCTATCATGCGTCTGAAGAAGGTAATTTGTTGTTTGCATGATTCAATTAGAATAAGCATCAATTGATTGACATATAATCTGTATTGAATGTTGGACTATAACTATTGCCACATGGAGGATTTTGTTATTGAAATAAGTAGCACTGATTGATTGCCATATTTAAAAAATTAGAGTTTAAAGTGCATGCATTGTTAGTGTAAACAAGTTTTAGACTAACCTCCAATGAAAGTCTGTTATTTTGTCACATTATCTCACTCTTAATTTTTATTTTTTTAATTTGATTGTATGAAGTGGCAAAATAATGTTTGTCGGTGTAAAATGGATGTCCCTTTAACTCAATTATATATAGCCGGGGGTTCATACGTGGTTATCACAAAGCTACTTGCGAGGAGGAGCATGGAATTTATTGGCAAATGTTTTGTTCAGTTAGAATAGAAATAAAGATTATAGAAACATTTTTTTGGAGATTAACTAATTTTCAGATGCATTGACAGTCTTTATAATATTGAGCTACATCCCTCCCTCCCTCCCAGTCACACAAACCTTTTGGATACCATATGAGGCATAGCAAAATATGAGATTAATTTTAGTAGTTATGATCGAGTCAAACATTTTCAGTGATTTAATGTAAATGAGTGAATGACAGTGCATATAAATTAAATCCATAAAATATTAGAGACATGACCCGAGATAAAATTTAATCAATTACTAACTACATATCTGGCATTTGACTTTCATCTTCTATTTAGTGCTGATGGATGAGAACCCTAAGTGACATTTGGTTTTGTAGGTTGTCTTCTTTGCGGAGAGGGACATATTACCTGGTGAAGAGATTACTTACCATTACAAGTTTAACCGAGAAGATGAAGAAAAGAAAATTCCATGTTATTGCAATTCAAAAAATTGCAGGCACTCTCTGAACTGACTATGCCATTTTGAAAAAACCAAGAGTCGTTAAATTTTTCATAAAGCTGAACATTTTGTTGTGTTTATGACTCTTAAACATGTTGCCTCTTTACATGGGCAAAAGTTTAGGTTTTTGGGATTCATTCATTGCATCACTTGAATGATAGTGAAATCGTTGTATGAAAAAGGATACCAAGGTATCAAATTTGAGCGCACTTGTTTTTTCTTCCCGCTAAAACTCTGTTGTCTACAATCAATAAATATAAAATTAAAAGAATATTTCAATCTGGACAACGACTGAACACAACACATTTATATCAAGCATTTCCTTAAAAAAAACACATTTTTATCAAGCATTGAAATTTCATGTTTGCCCAAAGTCATCTACATAAGAATTACAAATACACGGTGGTGTACAACGCCAATCTAAATCTATGTCTCCCTCAAAAACAAAAAAATCTGAAATGGCAAAACAGTCCAGCACTCTGATCCCATTGTAACCAAATCACCATTGTAACCAAATCAAAGAAGCCAAGCTTATTTATAGCCTAAGGCTTACTGGAAAGGGAAAACATTTACACAACCAACCATTCAAGTGCATAGAGTGTAACAACTTGAATTGAAGTCATTATACCGTTGTGATTATAACATGGGGTTAAGGGCAACTGTAACAACCACCGTGATTGATGACGGATTTTGGCCTTGAAGTCATGCCTTTTTTTTGACACACACTAATAAACACTTATTAAATATATTTTTGCTGACACGAATATTCAATGAATATGGCACAAAAATCATTAAGTTATTTAATGAAGGGCCATGTTAACTAGGCCCCAAGACACTAGTTAAGAAAACCATAAAGAGAAAGTTTCAATTTAAAAAAGAAACTTTATTGACTTTTAAGGTATTGAAAACCCAATTTCCAATCCAATACATTACTATATTTTCTTCTTAACTAGTGCCCACATTACCCTTTAATGAATCATGCCTTTAACACTTATTAATTGTCACACTATGAAATCAGTAAGTTTTGTGACGAGTGAAATAAGAGATAAGTAGTTGCAAGCAAAAAGTTTGGGAAAAAAAATTCAATAATGGCCCATGCAGGTTTCGAACCTGCGACCTTCGCGTTATTAGCACGACGCTCTAACCAACTGAGCTAATGGGCCACTTGATCTTAGTTTTTTCAAATAATTGATAATGTTTGTTTAGCATAACACTACAACGGTAATAATTATATTATCATGAATTACCCAAAATTTTATCTAATTTGGTTTACTTTTGAAACTACCAAGAAAAATTTATCTCCTTGTCCCACCTTAAAAACAAAACAAAGCTTCAGGCTATCTTATCATATGTAAAAATTTATGAGAAAAAATCACTACAAATGGCTATAAAATCTTTGTTGTTAAAACTATTGTCATGCTTATACTATTGTTGTTGTCTTTCATTTTAACGGTGAACCATTTTATTAATAAGTTGACGATAAGCACAAGTGGAACTAAACTCACATATGAATAAACTCACGTATAAAACAAAATACAAATCATACTTCACCCAAACCCTACACAAATAAGTAAATGGCTGAAGCCAAATTCACCTCTAATTGAATTGAAGTCATCGTACGGTTGTGATTATAACATGGGGTTAAGGGCAACCGTAACAACCACCGTGATTGATGACGGATTTTGGCCTTGAAGTCATGCCTTTTTTTTTTGACACACACTTATAAACATTTATTAAATGTATTTTTGCTGACACACATATTCAATTAATATGGCACAAAAATCAGTAAGTTATTTAATGAAGGGTCATGTTAACCAGTGCCCGGGCACTAGTTAAGAAAACCATAAAGAGAAAGTTTCAATTTAAAAAACACACTTTATTGACTTTTAAGGGATTGAAAACACAATTTTCAATGCAATACATTACTATATTTGTTTATTAACTAGTGCCCAACATTACCCTTTAATGAATCATGCATTCAACACTTATTAATTGTCACACTATGAAATCAGTAAGTTTTGTGACGAGTGAAATAAGAGATAAGTAGTTGCAAGCAAAAAGTTTGGGAAAAAAAATTCAATAATGGCCCATGCAGGTTTTGAACCTATGACCTTCACGTTATTAGCACAACGCTCTAACCAACTGAGCTAATGGGCCATTTGATTTTAATTTTTTCAAATTATTATAGTGTTTGTTTAGCATACCACTACAAAGGTAATAATTATATGAAGAATGTTAACCAGTGCCCCTAGGGCATTGATTAAGCATAAAATAAAAAGATTTTATTAAAAAGTGGTTTAATAATTAGTGGTCAAAAGTGACAGTTTATATTTTTAAGACAATTTTTTCTACTCTTGGATTCCTTAACCAGTCCCCCGGGGGCACTAGTTAACAAAACCCTAATTATATTATCATGAATTACCCAAAAATTTATCTAATTTGGTTTACTTTTGAAACCATCAAGAAAAGTTTATCTCCTTGTCTCACCTTAGAAACAAAACAAAGCTTCAGGCTATCTTATCATATGTAAAAATTTATGAAAAAAAAATCACTACAAATGGCTATAAAATCTTCGTTGTCAGAACCATTGCCTTGCTTATACTATTGTTGTTGTCTTTTATTTTAACGGTAAACCATTTTATTAATAAGTTGACGATAAGAACAAGTGGAACTAAACTCACGTATGAATAAACCCACATATAAAACAAAATACAAATTATACTTCACCCAATGTTTTTAAAACCGGACTGGAAATCAAACCGGTGTGACCTTCGGTTCATGGTTTAATCGGTCTAACCGGTTGAACCGCTATAGAACCAGTTAAATCGCTTTAGAAATAAATAATACATTAATCCTAGTTTATTTTTAAAAAAATATTTAATACAAAGAAAAAATAAACACACTAAATTTGGCGGGTCTTTTTAAGCATTCGGTGGGTCATTAATTTGTTTAGTCAAGTCCAATCTTTGCTACAACTCAAAACCCTAAATACATCTCATACCATTGTTATTGGGATATATGTTTTCAGCTGCCGCAAAGCCAACATATCTCATCCTTTCTTTCCATTCATACAGAGATGCACATCAGAGAGCGGTTATTATTGTTTGGTTTTAATTAAGTTTGTTGTGCTTGAAAATAATGGAAAAAGAAAAGAAAGTTCATCTGTTCGATAAAAAAATGAAAATAGGATTCGCTAAAAAAACCCGTTCGGTTTGGTGTAACCGGCACCGGTTCACCCGTTTTCCTGATTTTCGCCGGTTCACACCGGTTTTCCGGTTATTTTCCCGGTTCTGAAGACCGGGTTTTTCATGCTGTCTGGTCCGGTTCACAGTCCAATCGATTGAACCAACCGGTCCGGTTTTAAAAACATTGACTTCACCCAAACCCTACACAAATAAGTAAATGGCTGAAGTCAAATTCAGCTCTAATTGAAAAATATCTCAAAAATTACTTAATTGTATTCACCACCAACTCGTCCACCGATGATTTCAATCCAATAGATAACGACAACAATGGTGGGAATACTTTAACATCAGATTTTGCCGCAAATAACGAAGAATTAAGGATGTTTTAAATGAATTATTGGAATAAATTAAGCAGTAATAGATGATTTATCCTCATCTAACTAATATGAAACCGAATTTGAATATTCCGGGATTCCTCCTCCATCTCCACCGCCACTCATCATTTCACCTGCTAACTACACCCCCCCTTTCTCTTCAACAACTCCACCTCGTTCCAGAGAACCGCAAGAATCAGGTGAGAAAACGTGTATCCAAACATACGCTATAGTGGAGTTATTTTTGTTCATGTTTATTTTAAAACTAAAATTAGAAACTAGTACTAGTAATAGAGTGTGTAACAAGGATTCCAATTGGTTATGTAGTGATGAGAGAATAATTGTTTTTTTATGCAGCGGTGAGTAGGAGAGGAAGTCTTTTTCTTCTAGAGGGTAATGCCAAGTTACAAGCCCTTCCTCTGCTCTATATTTTTGCAGCTCAAATATGCAATCAGCTCAAATACGAGGTTGCGTGCATTGACACAGATGTTGGAGTTATCTAAGCTGCAACAAGCTTTGTATTTTCATGATATGAATCGAAAGCCAGGGAAATCAAATATTCCAAAACCTCCAAACTATATATACAAGGCTTCAGTACCTTAGCCGGGTTCTACTGGTGCATCACTGAAATTGCCCCAAAATAGGGGGACTTGAGGGAATCTTGATATTACTGAGGTATGCACAAACTAACTGGCTTCGACCACTGGCACACAATAGTCTTTTTCGCCTGTTTTAACTGTTTTCGTAGTTTCTTTCTTGGCATGGATTGTGGATTTTTCTTTTATTGTATGCATGTGTTTAATGGTTATCTTTCTTGTAGGGTTGAACAGATATTGTGATGTCTCTGCCTTAACATCAATACCTTTACAATCTACAGAAAAAGATGGGTCGTCTTTGAGGTGAGGTGACTGCAGATATCATGTTATGTCATAAGGTTACTTTTTGCTGCATCTTGCTGAAAGATGCATTTCTTTGGTGGCTTTGATAGTTTGATGTTGATCAGACAATATGTTCAGTTACAGCTTATTTTTGTGGCATCTTTAGGAGTGGTTTTCTATTTAATTCATTTATCTAATGATTTTTTTTAGTTATAGTAGACTGTAGTGGAATAGTGTCCCCACTCCACACATACATGTGCTTCAGAATGAAAATAGGGCTCAAATCCTTCCTTTGTTCCACAAGGTGACCCGTTTACTGGAGAAGCCTTGCTTTTCTAGAAGTCAAACCTATTTCAACCAATCCCGACATGTTTACTGGTCGCTGATTGACCTATGTTAATTTTAATCCTTTTTCCATACTCCATTCGTTGTGTATACCCGATAGACTGCTCTCTTTTTTTGTCCTGCTGCACCTTCTTCCATTTGTCGATCCTTTGTTCTTTTGGCTGAGACACAACACAACTCTCTCCATCCTCTATTTTATCTCTTTTCTGTTAATGATAAATCAGCACCTCTTTGGTGCATTCAGGGAATTATCTCAGTTGCAATTACCCCAACTCAGTTGTTAATTATGCCTAAGAATAGATGTGATTGGGTGTCTAGACTATGGCTTTTAACTATCAAGGATGGCAATGTTTGCACTGGAATTGAACCCTCTCGTGATATTGTAAAAGTACAGTTTGCAGATGCCAATGGTGTGAACTCTATGAAGATAGCTTCAAAGTGTAGTAGAGATCAGAATGCTTTGAAGAGTAAAAATATCTACTCTCATCTAAGTGGATTAGAGGTCACAACACAGTAAAAAATGGCTCTCATACACCTCAATGGAGAGATGTACCAAGTAAAATCAGGATTGGGAAGGACAAGACAGTGGCCATGTGGGAAACATTTCTGCCATACATTTGAAAAAAAATATTGACAGGGAAGACTTGTTGAAGGAGTGGGAAGTTTCTTATGTTTCTTCTGCATGTTCTGCTCCCGCTGTTTCTCAGGCGTCTGTGGTGGCGGCAAACAGGGTTGATTCTTGTACCGTATATGCTACAGATGTTGGTTGCATTGAGAATATTTTGCGGGATGAAGGGGTCAAGAATTGATGAGGGCTGGTCATCCAATTTGGTTGAAAGTGAAAAAAGGGCCGAGTATGCAGGCTCAACCAGTGGAAGTGACTTGAAAAAAGGTTATTTGGGAATCTTTAATGATCAACTATGCTGTAGTCTCCTTGATGATATTGAGCTGTTGGATTTTTTTATTTGGAAGAAAGGGTGGGACCAAAATCATATAATAGTTAGTGCTAATTGTAGATCCAATCAATCTCAAAAAGTCAAGAAGAGCTTCAAAGGAAAAAAGCGAAAGAGAAATGTGGTGAGAGTTTTGGATGCTTCATTGCTTCCTGAAATCTCTTCGTCATCCATAACCAGAATGGTAAAAGGTACTGTTGCTTTTGATTCCCCTTCTAGTTAATCTGAAGAAATGCAATTGTGTTTTTCATCTAGCCAGCAAAGATCATCTATCAAGGCCTCTATTGTTCAACCTAATACTAATCACAGACCCTCTTCATTTTCATATAAATTTCTCTCTTGTAAGAATCATCTAAATAAGCATTACAACAATGAAGATAACTACGAGTCAGAATCATATTCTGATGCTGAGTTTCACAAAAATTAAGGAAGGATTTAACTTCTGATTGCTTTGGGCATTTTCAAATGCAAAAACCATCATATGAGGAACCTAACAATGCTAAGTCGGTGTCATCCTCTAGCAGAAAAGAAAGTGTTCATAGAATCAAACGGCTGGTAGTATGTGGAAAATATGGGAAGTATCTAGTGAATTGTCAATTAAAGAAGTACCAGAACGAGCAAAAATTGCATCTCTAAGCAAGGTCCTTAGAACTTCTAAAAGATATATGGTCCCTACAACTAAAACACCTTGACTAACTACAAAAAAGAAACGGAGGAGATTGAGCTTTGGAAAAAGTTTGGAGCATAGTTGTGCGAAATCAGGTTTAAAAGCTAAGATAATGAATCTGAAGATACAAAAAATTGCGATGAAACAATTCCGATGTGTCTATGGAAGGTTTTGAGAGAGGCGGCAAACAAAATGTTATCTACAAAGGTTTTGAGAAAGGCGCGGTGATACTGTAAGTAGAGCTTCTCCATTGAAGTTGAAAAGCAGAGAAATTCGAAAACAGCGCAACATCAATGAAATCACTTCTAAAGGTAAATTTGAGGTCAGTCACATTTTTGTTGAAAATAACTTTTTTGTTTCAGTAAATTAATTATAAAAAACAAAGAAATTATGACAAGATATGATGTGCGGGTTATAGAGTTTACCCATATTTGAAATTTAGAAATTTATTTAATGCGCATTCATGTTTGAAATTCCAAATGTTATAAAGGTGTTCTACAAGACAAATTGGCCTTGTTTATTTGCATGTTTGGTGTAACTAGCAGTCATTATTCTACCAATTTGGCCTTTCTTTATGTAATAACAATGAGATATGTGCGAGCTATGTTGTCAATAGCGGCATATCACAGCGGTGCATCTTTGGGGGGTATCTGCCCCCACATGCGGCGGTGATGTGTGTCGTAGCTGGAGACATGAAAGGCGGAAGTAGAAGGAGCCAAAGTGAAGAGAAAGGAGCATGTCACTCTATACTTGAGAATTAGAGTTAGTTAATGATAAGCCTGGTCTTTGTTTGATCCAAGATAATGGACTTGGCAATACCACTTAATTAAAGTAAATATAAACTATTTATAGTATTCAGTCTTGATTATTTGAAAAATAGTATCAATTATGTTAAATGGGCTTGAATCTCATCCTAAAAGCCACGGCTTAAAGGACAAGGGCGTCCAAACACATTTATACATCCAACAACTCAGGAACTTGAGCAACGTGGGACTCTAATACAACTTCAATACCCACTTTCACGAGTGTGGGTCCTGAGTCCAATTCCCACATTGTAATCCTCAACCTGGCTCTAATACTTTGCAAAATGGGCTTGAATCTCATCCTAAAAGCTAGCTCAAAGGACGAGGGTGCTCAAGTACATTTATACATCCAACAACCTGGGAACCTGAGCAATGTTGGACTAGAATACAAATTCAATAAATTATTTATATATAGAGAGAAATTTATATGCTTAATTTTTTTATATTATTTAATCAGTATAAATTAATCATATAATAGAGTAGCGGTCCCCTCGCATGCCACTGTCCCGAAATCTCAGGTTTAGGGTTGGCCGCTCCTTTGCGCTATCTAACAACATAGTGTGGTGCTTTTCTATACTATCGGTAACTATTTAGTTTCAAATTGAATCTCTATATTATAACCTTTTGGGCAGGTGTTTTGAATTATTTTCCCTAAAAATGTCTTATTAGGTTTTTAATGCATACAGGAACCAAATGGAGGATATTCTGAATTACGCGGAAGATCACGAGCATGGTTTGTGTAACAAAAGACGTAAAACGTGAGCAAATCAAAAGTTGTCTTAATTTTTGATTATGTAGAAATCTTCCTTTTAAATGTCTAGATTTTTCTTGTTGGTGCATATTGTTATTCTTACTGTATGCATTGAATTGTTACAGCTTTGTTCAAGAACACACAAATATGTCCATCATTAATTCAGATTCTTTCTGCTGTGTCTGTAAAAACTCAAGCAACGATGAAGATAACCGTTTATTTGAGTGTAGTACATGTTTAATTAAAGTATGTGACTATTGAAATATATTCAACATATCATATTTTTATGTGAAATAAGAGTTTTGATATTATCTTCATTATCTTTTTTACTAGGTGCATCAGGCTTGCTATGGTATTTCAGCATTACCTAGGTGACGTCCTTGGTGTTGTAGACCATGCGACAAAATGTCACAAAATATTGTATGTTTATTGATTTTTTTTTGAAAGAATTGTATGTTTATTGATGTTTACTCCAATAAGCATTTGAATTTTTTCATTCATATTCTCAGTCCTGATCTAAAGTTTCATTATTTTTGTGGTTTGCTTTTACAACAAAAAGCCATTCGTTCAGATTTTATTTTAATTTTATTTTTATAAGCAGCTCTCTCTCCACATGCCAATATGAAGTCAATGAACTATTGATCATTTATACCAAATACCTAACTATTGTCTTTCCTGCTAGCGTGTATAAAGTCATTCTAAAATCTAAACTATGATTTTCTGATACACGCATTTTAATTTTTTTTCTTTTGGAATTAATTTAAATTCTTTTCATACTTTCCGATTTGCGTGGGTCCAACAAAAAGGCTTGTGTCCTATGTGGTTATGGAGGTGGAGCCATGACCATAGCCTTATCGAGCCACTCAATGGTAAAAAGCCTCCTAAAGGAATAGACCTCTGAGAAAGAAGGGATGCCTATAAGGTACATAAGAAGATCTGACAAAAGGACGTCTATCAATCGCAAACCAAAAACTGCTAGCAGTGTTATTAGTTTTACGAAGAACAACAGTATCATAGCAGGATTTTTTGATCCCACTGTTAAGCAGTGGGTTCATATGGTTTGTGGGCTTTGGACTCCTTGGGCAAGATGCCGCAATAAAAACACCATGAGTTCTTTTAATGTATCTCGTGTTTCACTTCCAAAAGCTGATGTGGTAAGTACCATACAGAAATACTTGGGTTGAATTGTCTTTTTTTTTTATCAACCGCCTGTTAGCTAATTTCTTGAGTACTGTAGTAAGCATTTGTTATTTCATTGATTCTGATCCAGTAGACATAGTTCATAATTATGTATGATCATTTAAGCCTATTTGAATGGTTGTTATACAATATTTCAGTTGGATTGGTTTGGCTCTGCTCTCCTATATTTACCATATCTTATGCATATAGAAACTAATGCATAAAATAAGAAAAAGAGCAAAAAATTACCTTGTATGAAATAGATAATCACCTGGTGACTTATTTATTTATTTATTTATTTATGTATTTCCTTCTTATTCTCGTGTTACTGTACTGACATAGAGTAATAGTGTTGAATATCTTCTCGCTTGAAAATTTGTGCCTTTTATGGTATTTAGGGTCAATTAACTACTCCTTATTTACCCCTTCAGGGTTGTATGATAAGCCATAGTGTGTTTGTTGGAATTAGGGTTATATGATAAGCCCTAGACTATTTGTTGGAATTACATACAGGTTTATTACTTTGTTGCAAGTGCATGTCTGGTATGGATGGATTAACACACAACTCTAGATCCTCATGCATATGATATAGAGTCTAAATAACGGAAACTGTCTTGTAATAGTTATAAAACTATGAGAATGGAGAAAGTTATTGCGTGACATTTGACATTGGGCCATGTTTTCTCTATACTACCTGTACCAGATCTGTTCAATTTGCAATCGATGGGGTGGTTCATGTATAGAGTGCAGGCTTGTTGATTGCTCTGCCAAGTTTCATCCTTGGTGTGCTTACCAGAAGGTATCGTCCGTTGCTATTTGGTAGTTTTCATCTTACTATTTCTGATGTTAGGAAATGTATCAGTAGACTTCATTTGGAATTGTATTCATCCTTTTACCCTCAGCCATGTATATATCAAGTGAGTTCATGAGATTGAGATGAGATCATATTGATAATAACTGTATGTGAATGGTCGAAATTATCGCTTATATTGCTCTCAACTATACACTCAAATACTTGTAAGTTTCTATAGCCTAGACATGGCCTATGTGTGTATGTGTCAGTGTAATAATCTTCACTGTCCGTGTCTCTTTTCATCTGTCTTTTATTCCTGGGGTTGGTACCCAGGATACATTGGGAAGCATTTTATTGGCTGCTTTCAATATTCGATTGATTTTTTTTATCCTTTATTGTGGAATGCACAGCCATTGAATGCTTGAAAACTCACTTTGAGCAGTGTACTTATTTGTTTGTATGACAACTCCTATAACAAAAGCCTTTGAACATCTGCAGAACTTACTGCAAAATGAAATTGAGGGAGTTGATGACGAGAAAGTTGGGTTTTATGGAAGATGTGTGCTTCATGGTATTGGCCCTGAAGGTCAGTATGCATATGATCCTACTGATGCGATGGACAGTGGAAAGGAAAAGGAATTCACCTGTGCTAGGACAGAGGTATTTCCGTTGTTGTAGCATTATCAGAAGTGGATTTGACCATTGACTTATGATATTAAATATCTTTTGGATTATTATAGGGTTACCAGGGCCGTAGATGGGATGGTATCAATAATAATAAGCATTGCAGTGCCTTAAAACCCTGGGGTGGATACCGTGTTCCGGATGAGCAGTTAAATGCTTGGATTCGCATGAATGAGCAGAAATTGTGTTCACAAGGAATTCCTAAATTTCCAGATTCAGATATTGAGCGTGATCCTCGGGTATGTTCAAGTTGTATATGTAGTCCCCTATTTTTGATGGTTGAGAATTGTTATGTTGAACTCAAGGTTGTCAAACTTGACAGTCTAGGTAAACTTGTGGTACTTCTGTAGATTCAAGTGATTAAATTTGTAGGAGCTTACATATATAAGAAATAGGCGTAAATACAGTTTTGTTCCTCCCCTATTTTCAAGAAATATGAAGTTTTGGTCCCCCTATTTTAAAAACCGGTGTTTTGGTCCCCCTATTTATCTTTTTTCAGAATTTTGGTCCCTCATCTCATTTTTCGTTGTTGTTCTTTGATGATGTGGCAGTGCATATTAGGCCACACTTAATATCCGTGTCAGCAAAAATATGCCTAATCAGCGCTGCCATATCATAAATGGATAGGCCACATCATAAAAAAATAATACAAAAATGAGTGATAAAAATTTCGAAAAAGGTTAAGTAGGAACCAAAAAACGGTTTTGAAAATAGGGGGACCAAAAACACATTTAAGCCTAAAAAATATTTAAAAACCTATATATGACACATACACAGTCTGTTAACTGTTAGAACCTTGCACTTACATTAGTGGCGGTCTACGTCAAAGCAAGGCTTACCCAGAGCAGGCTTCAGTAACAGTCTTTGACTTTTGAGTGCTCACCAGAGGGAGGCTTTTTGCGGTCCTCCAGAGGGAGGGAGGCCTTTTGCTTCTCCTATTGATGTAGATGGGAATATTTTGATATTTGGAAAGGATAAAAACTGAAACTGTGTCGAAATCTACTATTGTTACTCATTCGGAGAACTCATTTATAGTGTACAGGAGTCAGTTAGACTTGGTAACTAACCTCTGACAAGTGTCTAACAAACAAACTGAGAATTACACTAATGATTACATCAGAAACTAGATCACGCTACATAAGATCAGCAATGATCACATACAACAGAAACTAGATAATGCCACATTAGCTCAATGGATGGAGCCCTCGAGTAATCGCCGGTGACGACTGCATGCGTTCTGAGGCCATGGATGGCCTGATGAAATGCAATTATGAAAGAAACTGGCACAAAACAGGTTGAAATGAAATCGTGCCTTCCATTTTCAACCACTTCTTAGAGGACTTTCGGACTACCAAACTTGCCCCTAGACTCCCAAGTTTGAGTGCGTGTATCCGAGTCAGATGGATTCTGATCTCTGACCGATATCACCAAAAATTGAGTATGCAAGTCAATCCGTTTTCCCTACCTAAGCTTGTAAACTAGTGGTTTACAAGTACCACCGAGTTTGACAATTATGGTTGAGTAGGACGACTATGGTTGGGTAGTTGCTTTATTTACAGGTGAGTAGTTGATTAACGTTTAGTTTCCTCTGATGTGTGAAAACATACGACAGGTTCTAGTTATGAAGATCAAGTTTTGAGTTTTCATATTAACTTCTTACTTCAACTAAACTGCGGTTTAGGCATTTCAAAAAAGTAAATTTAAATGAAAAGTTACATATGTATTACATGGGCTCAAAATTTATTCATGTACTTTCACCCAATAGCTTAAGTTTTGGGATTGCTTATTCATGACATGGGCTCAAAATAAAACCTTAAAAAATCAGCACCATGTAGGGTGGGCCTGTGCTCTCTTTACATAAGCACAAAGGGCTCTTATGAGGGAGTGTTAGATATAAAAACCACTTATAGATATAGAAACGACTCATTTAATTTCGCCCAATAACATTTAATTCTTTGGGGAAGCTGCTTCGGGATAACTTGGTATTCTAATGTTTTCGGTAAGCTTCAGCCCATTGCCTTGTGTCCCCTACTATCTGTTTAAACTTTAAAGAATGTGCCGAATATCTAATGGCCTACTATTTGCAGAAAGAATATGCTCGGTACGAACAAATGAAGGGCTGGAAAAATCTTGGTGTATTCAAATCTGGGATACATGGTCTTGGTCTTTATACTTCTCAGCTCATATCTCGGGGTAGTATGGTATAATACTGAACTTGAACTGTTTTAAATACCGCTCCACTATGATTGTAAATATATGTTTCTCATGCTTGTATAGGTTGTAGAGTATGTCGGTGAAATTGTGGGACAATGTGTGTCTGATAAAAGAGAAAATGAATACTTTTCTGGAAGAAAACTTCAGTACAAAAGTGTCTGTTACTTTTTTAAGATAGACAAAGAACATATAATTGATGCCACAAGGAAGGGGGGGTTTGCTCGATTTATTAACCACTCATGCCTGGTATGTTACTTGGAAACTCTACATTTGTTTATTGTTCTCTCTATTTCTAGTTTTTGTCAACTTCAATGTATATCCATTGATGTCTTATGCATATAGTTTTTGCTTGCTGGTTTACAAGACTTCTGGCTTGTTGAGAACTAGTTTGGGGTAGTATTCTCAAACTAAATAAACAAGTATTTAAAGTTTTTGGGGTTTTGCCCAAGAAAATATATTCAATGACTTTTAGAAATCTCCATCAATGCCATTTGTTTTTACAATATCAACTATTTCAATTTGTATACCAATTCAGCATGCTAACTGATATTTATTTACATGGCCAGCCAAATTGCGACTCGGAAGTGATTACTGTTAGGCATGAGAAGAAGGTGATTTGCTGTTCACATGATTCAATTAGAATAAGCACTAATTGATTGCCATATAATCTGTATGGAATGTTAGACTATTGCCACATGGAGGATTGTTATTGGAATAAATAGCACCAATTGACACTCATGATACAAATTAGAGTTTAAATTTAAAGAGCATGCATTGGTAGTGTGAACAAGTTTTAGACTGACCTCCAATGAGAGTCTATTATTTGGCCACATTATCTCACTCTTAAAAATTGTTTTTTGAATTCGATTGTATGAAATGGAAAAATAATGGTTGTCAGTGTAAAATGCATGCCTCTTTCACTCAACTATATATAGCTGGGGGTACGCACATGGTTATCACAAGGCTACTTGTGCAGGAGCTAGGAATTTGTTGGCAAATGTTGTGTTAAAAGTTTTACATTGTTGATAAATTACAACCCCTCGTATGATTGTAGTATGATTGAAGTCAAACATTTTCAATGATATAATGGAAATGAGTGATTGACCATTCAAAAAACACTTATACTAACGTGTTTTTTTCTTTTTGAAAAAGCTAAATTAACCCGCCCAAATTGACACCGGAGATAATCGAATCTGAGACCACCAGGAGGAGCACACTCTCAGGTCCCAAGCCAATACCATTAGGTCAACCCAAGTGAGTTTACTTAT
>Ga0099826_10001070_pt1 | contig 15526 bp, 7 predicted proteins | sample Mtrugardesep15_FD_76830 | JGI IMG/M metagenome (GOLD analysis project Ga0099826, IMG submission 76830) | Root nodule microbial communities of legume samples collected from California, USA - M. trunc garden sep15 | ecosystem: Host-associated > Plants > Roots > Nodule | place: USA: California... | reverse complement strand
TTATCCATATGGTTTGCTAATATATAACCATGAAAACTACGACAATACAACAACTTTTTCCCCCTAATAAGGATTCGACAAAATTAAGTTTCTTGTTTTTACCATCACTGTTATTATTTGTATTTGTATTATTAAACATGGTGTTAAACAAAAGTGATCAATGTGCCCACCCAATGAATGTGGAAAAGTTAATTTCTTTCTCAAAGGGAAGATACATGGATACAGAAAAGTAAAAGGAGTCTGTTACTATAAACCTTTTATGAGAACTCATGTAATTGCTTTGGCTTCTAAGAGATTTGGTCTTTGACATGGTTTCAGAGCCTCCGTCCAATCCAAATAGTCATAAATTTAATCCTCGATGCCCCCATTCTTCTTAATTGAGGTAATTTAAGTATAATTAAAATGGCTTCTTCGGAAAAGAAAAAAAAAGTATAAGTACGATGGGCCTTAGCGTTCCAATCATCAGGCCCAAAGGATCTTTGTTAAGCAGCTTTTTAGATATAAAACCTTTTATAAGCCTTTGCTAGCTACTTCTTTTAGGAGAGTTGATCCTTGACAAGAATACAATTGCAATATTAGAGCAAGAATAATATCGATCATTTCAGCATATTACATCAAGTGTTTACATCTTAACTGCTTTATGTGCAGTTGAGGTATACACCTTTTCTGTCTGTTTTTTGTATATCATAAACCTCTCTGTCTTGTCTTTTCATGTATATTCCATTTTTTTCTTATTTTTAAAAATTGTACTCATATTGTGATCCAAACCAATTCAAACAAGACTGCAAAACGATTCCAAAAACAAACCTAAAACCAAAAAAAACTGATTTTACCGATTTTCTTGAATGCTTTTTGGAACTCTTGTTTTAAAAACTGATCAGGTCCGATCAAATATCAATTTATTTTTACTAATATTCTCTTTTATTTGCTCAGTTATTAGCACTCAAGTCTTGTCACGACCGCAATATCACACACAGGGACATTAAACCTGGTAAGACATGGGGGTAGTTTGTGGTGCCTAAGGGATGTATGCATGTAGATTTCTAGATAAACACTATTGTTTCATAAAGGATATCAATCATTTGGTACTGCTAAATTTGAAATCACTAATGTTTAAGCACTTGATATAAATGCTGAGTGGATTTTATTTGTTCAGATGTTAATTTATTTTATGGAAACTGGCATGTTACTATATTTTATAGTAGTCCCTCTTAATCAACCTGTCTTCATTTGGGTTTCTAGATTTGCTAAAACTGATTAAGCTGAAATCAAATCTGGTGATTCAATAGTTTTTTTTTTCTTCTCAAATATGTGGGATCTTTGTCTCACTTTTGTATTTAATGTCTAGTTGGTTAAAACACTATTACGTTGGCCCTTTTTCTGTGGTCCATAATAAGACTGCAATCTGTGACCCTCAGATGTATGTGTCTGTGAATTTTCTTTTTATTATAATGTATTGTTCAATTGAAAGAACTTGTTTCTTTGTAAAATGTAACTGACTTGAGTTATGTTATTTTTTAAGAGAATATGGTGATATGCTTTGAAGATCCGGAGTCAGGGAGATGCTTGAAAGACGCTCCAACAAAAGTGAATAATTTTTCCACCAAAATGTACGGTGAAGTATTTTAGTATCCTTCTTTTATTCTAACCTTTTTTTTAGAATAAAAAATTGATGGGAAACAATTTAACCTTTTATGCTATATATTTGATGTCTAGTTAACTTGCTTATATTTATAATATGATTTGATATATTGTGGTTAATCCATATTTTGTGTGCAAACTGTGCATTTAGTGTTAACATTATCCTACATAACGATCAGAAGTAATTTCTTGAACTCTTTGCCCAATGTGTTTCATATTTTTGGTGCTGTAAAAGTCTTGCAGCTAATGGATTTCCTCTTTTTAATGTTTGATAATCTAAAACGTTTTTCCTTCTCTTCCCCCACCCCCAAATTTTGAGTTAAGTTGGAGAATGACTGATGGCGGTATATAGAAATTGAACATATATTTCAACTTTCAAGTAAATTACTGCTCTAATCTGAGATATTCACGAAACCATTTGAATGTATATCTTTAAATCCACCAATTCATCTTAATGATCCTCAAAGCATGCATGTGAACTGCATAGTGCATACTGCATACCCTTCAAAGGATTGATCTTTTAGCATCTCTACCAGTCGAAGTTGGCCAACTAAGTTGGGCAGTAGGACTTTCCATGATGTTAAAATGTCAAGTCTTGATTTGTTGTTTACATCAACAAGAGCACCCATCTAGTGACCTCCCTGTCTATGGAAGGGAATTTCTTTCCCCTTCTTTTTTACTATTCTTCTTATAATTTAAATTATCTGCAATTTGGATGCACATATGGTGTTCCTTGGTTTCAGCACATTTATTCATAGTGGGTCTACTGTTAGTTATATATCAGTGGATCTGGGCATCCGGCCGTCTGTTATGGTGACATTTTGCAGGGATTTGTGTGTAAGTAGAATTGCAATGCTTGCATGGTTCTTAAAGTATTGAAGTTTTCTTTGAACCTTTCTTACAGTACATTTGGACTTGAGACTTATCCATGTTATGTGGTGCATGAAAATTCTCAATTAATTTCCTATTTCCTGATACATTCTTCAATCCGGGCTTAGTTCAATTGATATCCATGTTTGACTATCTCCTGCTTACATTAAGAAAAAAAATTCTTTATCTGATTTTTTTGTATATAATTGATAATCATTGGTTTGAGTCTTCGACAATGATAGCAGTACAACTGGGTTATTGCTTACCTTTAAAATTGGATTTGGCTATCGAATTATGTGCATGTGTGTGTGTGTATGTATGTATGTATATGTATATGTGTGTGTGTGTGTGTGTGTGTGTGTGTGTGGGCGCGCGCGCATGCATATTTTACTGTTTTGCTTGCTGAATTTGATGTCTTTTTTCTGTTTCTTGTAGGCGTATTATTGACTTTGGAAGTGGAATTGACGAGTTCACAATAAAGCATTTATATGCTTCTACTGGGCCTTCTAGGTATCTTATTGCTCAGTCTAAATACTAGTATTATTTACTTATTTAATTTATTTATATGTGGTTTTTGTGATAAACATGTGCTTTATGTTATTTCAGAGCTGAACAAACTTACGAGTACACACCTCCTGAAGCTTTGTTAAATGCTACATGGTATCAAGGGCCAACAAGCTCAACTTTGAAGTATGTCATATTTTGCATGACTTAAGCATCTTGTATTTCTTTTTCTAGAAGATTTTGCATGATTGTTTGGTGGATTTAGATTTTAGACATTTTTGGTGTTCAGACTAAATATTTTTGAAGCAATCTTTCTGCCATTACAGGTATGACATGTGGAGTGTTGGTGTTGTGATGTTAGAGATGGTCTTAGGGACACCAAATATTTTCCAGATAAATGCTTTAACACGTGCTCTTTTGGATCGGCATCTTGAGGGCTGGAATGAGGGTGTGAAGGAGCTGGCATACAAGTAAGTGTGCCTTTTAGAAGGCTATAATCATAACCTTCTTTAATACTGTAAATTTTTGGCCCTCTGACAATCATTTTTTCTCTATAGACCAGAAAGACAGCTAACATTAATTCATGTGTTGTTCCAATTTCAAAGTGAATACACTTAGTTATTTATTTATTTTGTTTCCCGAAATGCCTTCTAAGCTAGATTGCTTGCTGGTTGTTTTTAGTAGTAGTTTAAACTCAACTGTGAATTTGTAGCACAATGCTGGTTCATTTTGAAGGCTTGCATATTTGAACCTCTGGAATCTATATTATCGCTATTTATTTTATTAATTTGGCCGACAGACTTAGATCGTTCATGGAATTGTGCATCTTAATCCCTGGGGTTTCTGGCAGCTACTCAAAAAAGTATCACAAAGTGAATCAAGTAAGTTTACCTTCTTAGCCAGGACAGTCTCTGGTTCATGACCTAGTCAAAAGCTAAATTTTTTTAAAAACTTTTTCTCTTCTTAATGTATAACGTTGGTTCACATCTTTTACTTTTATGATGGAAAATGTTTTGTTGTAATAATGTTATAAATGAATTAATTCTATTGATTCTTCAAGACTGAGCTTGTTTTCAACACAGATAAGTAGTGACTAGAGACAAAGATAATCTCCAAAGTTCAGGTGCTTATTACTTGAGAACTCTCCCAATTCTAATACTCCCAAGGATGATAACAGTAGGTAAATACGATTTAGAAAGATCAGTAGGATAGATTGAAATGAACTACTATAAAAGGGTTTATCGGACTAAGAAACCTCTCAGATCTGGAATTTTATAATTCCCCTAAAAGATGGCTGAATACATATCCCTAGGATTATTTAATGTTTATCAACATACCGTTGTGGCCAGCCCAACATGTCAAAGCTCAAATAACCTTGAGGTTTAAAATGCGTTGAAAAATACAAGACTATTTATATCTTCCTGTTTCTCAATCATTTTGTATGGTTGGCCCTACCTAAACTGCATTACTGATGGAATGATATTGTCTCCAATATTTACCGAGAATTCAATTTATTCAGATATCCATTTAGAAAAATATTTGTTCAACCTAGTCAGAAACATGGACCAAAATCTTGGATTTCATTCCCTTGGGGAAGATGGACTTGAAGCTTTGATTGTGTGTTTCTAAATTAGTCCATTCCAATGGTTCATAGGCTGTGGGGTCACTAACCTTGCGTTGAGACAAAAGCAACAAATTGTTACTTCACACAAAAGCCAACATTGGAACGCGAAACAAACCATCTCAATGGTTCACAAACATGCTTTAGTTGTTGGAATCACACTGCCTTCCGACATTCTTATTTGAACATATTGCCTAATGAAGTTTTCTTTTCTGTCATTATAGGTTGGAGTTTCGCCTGCATCCTGGAAATGCTCTGAAGAATTCTTCTCTAGACAAATTAAGGCTAGAGATCCTCTTAAAATAGGGTTGGCTGGCTAACTTTTTATGCTTTCATTGTGCTATGAAATATATTTAGTCTTCTACTATGAAGTAATTGTTTTCTCTTCATAACATTTTTGTTAGTCTTGCAGTTTTTCAAACATCTGGGCTTTACGGTTAGTGCGCCATCTGCTTATGTGGGACCCGGTAAGTTTCCTGATAACTGTTGATTGTAATTTTGTGATCCTAAAGTTCCATATTTCAAAAAAGTTTGTTCAAAGAAACTATCTAAACTATTTGCCATCCTGGTCTTAGCATTAAAGTTTGATTGCCCTGTGTGCAGCTGTACTAAACTCTTAAGATCTTAGTAATAGGAGCTTAAGTTTATTTCCCTACAAAGGCTGTTCATTTATTTTAGTTTTTACTGTGTGTGAAGCTCTATTTTGATTCTGACTGCTGAACTGGTTATCATTCTATCTTTTATTCTATTCCCCAAAAGAAAAGAAAAATACTTTATATTTGTTCTTGTCAATCTTCTGGTCAACAACTGCTTTAGTTGGGTAGTGTTGTATCCGATGAAGGTTTCTTTATATTTTGCAGGAGGATCGGCCAAGTGTTGACGAGGCACTGCAGCATCCCTATTTCCAACCTCCACCAAGAAGATAATTGTGCAGGAGGAAACAACCGGTGTCATGCACTGAAATTCATACAGGAGGAATTGAGATTTTCTAATTGAATCCTCTACAGCTGCATATGGAGAAACAGCTCTACGGGTTTCTCTCTAAATTTAAAGGTCCCTACTACTGCAGCATCGTACCGCGGCTGTATGGAATCCAAACACATCACTGAATGCGTCTCACTGAGCAGATGCAAATTTTCTTGTGAAAAAGCACAATCAGCTACATTGTGCAAATACATGACGTTATCAAGCTGACAGTATGCAACTTAAAAAAAAGCTAACGACATGTAGCCAAAATAATGGACTGATGATAGGTACCAAAATAACCGATACGACCAAAAACAAGAACAAGACTACTGATAGGTGTCAAAATATAGACACCTAACAGGACCAGATGAGCTCTGTATGCTTTGTATTGTATATTGAAACTTAGAAAAGCTATATGTATGTAGGAAAGAACGGGAACAATATCAATGACAGGTTTTGCAAACCTTTTGGATTAAATGTTCTGTTCCCTTTTGAAGTCAAAAGAAAATGTTCACGGAATTGTAGCAAGCTTGGCTGATTTTGCTATATGATAAACTGAAGAAAAAAAGAAAGAAAAAAATTGGTGTTATTTTGTTTGTTTAAGAGGGTCTATAGATCTTTTTGGAAGCTGTCTATATCATACTTGTTTTCTTTTCATCTTCTTGCTGTTTTCAACCTTGCTTATTTTTTTTTTTAATGGCTCTTTTCAACCTTACTTCTCCCTAATTTCATCCCCATCTTTGCCACCATTTCATCCATGTGACTCCGTTTTTTCTTGCGTTGCGTTCATATGCTTCTGTTTTTATTATAATTTATACTTTTTCTCTTTGCCATTTAATGGGAGATCAACTAGTTGAGGAAGCAGCTCAAAACTAACACACGGATATATATTTGTAAATGTTTTCTTTTATTTGCAGCTGTCAATTTTATTGTTGAATTTATTCAGTAAAAAATAAAATGCTTAATTTGTAAAAATTAAAACAAGGGATTTAGTATGATCTGAATTTAAATTGATAATGTTTGATTTAAGCAGTTATTTGGCAGTGTTATGTGATTGTAATTAGAGATTTTTATTGAATTTACCTTATTTTTTATGATTTCACCGTCATTGAGCTAAAAGATTTGAAAAGTTAATGATCTGAGGTTTAAATCTTGGCAAAGGATAAACTAATATGACAACCAGCATACCAACATTTATCATTAAAAAAAGGCAAGAAGGATGTACAATCAATATTCTGTGAATCAAGTGTTAACTCTACGAGTTTATGTTTTTAGGTATCAAAATCGTGTTAACTTGGAGGTAAATTCGATTTCTGATAAAATCAGAAAGTTAGACGAGTTTGACTGAGTTAAAACTAGGCAAACTCGTGTAAACTTGACTGAGTTTTACGAGTTTACATAAAATAAAATAAAAATGGCCCATTTTTTTCAAAACCCAATTTCTTTTCTACAATCCCAAAGACTGTAACGTTTACTGAATAATTACTTTTACAGTAACATGTTATTAGCTTCCTGAAATGAAACGTTACTTTTTCTTTCTTCTCAAGGGAACACATACCAGTTAGGGTTGCGATTCTGACGGTGGAAATTCCGATTTCGACGCCGGTTAGGGTTACGGTGGTGGTGTTTGTTGACCTTTTGAAGAAATTAACTAGTTTATCTTTTGGATAGTTTTTTAACAACTTTAGGAACTTGTGAAAGTTGATTTTTGGATGGTTTTATGGATTACTTAACTTAGAAACTTATGAAACCTATGATTTTGTGCGTTAATTTATGTATTTTGATGTTAAGTTGAGCATAACATTTTATTATGAAAGTTTGGTATAATTTGCCTTTGTAACTAAATCATATTTTACAATATTGACCTATTTACAATATTATATTAGCTTATACATAATAAATTTTACATAAATTTAATTTTAGTTAAACTTGTACAAATTCTCGAGTCGAGTTTACGAGCCGAGTTTACCTAAGGAAAACGAGTTGAGGTAAACTTCGAGTTGCAAATCCTTGTGTAGAATGGATAGAGAAAACGAAGACAAAGATAATGACAAAGAAGAGAGGGACAAGGACAATTATGAGGTGGGACATGTATTTTGCACCCTCATCAATGAGTGGGTTGTTAAGTTGTGCACCATTAGGGCTGAAAATAAGCTGAGTCGAGTCGAACTCGTCTGAACTCGGCTCGACTCGATAAGAATTAACTTGGCTCGAAACTCGACTCGAGTTCGATATGAACCATTTTTTTAACTCGAGTTCGGCTCATTTAAAGTTCACGAACAACTCGGTTCGGCTCATTACGTTCAATTCGTTTGCTCGAGTAACATAATTCAAAAGTCTTGTTTGTTTTTGTCAAAAATATACATTTTGACCTTTTAATTTATTTTTTCAGAAAACAGTAATATTAAACTATGGAAAATGCTATTTCTCTAGAAAAATAGTATCAAAACATCTTCAAAACACAGATAGCAAATTTTAATTAAATAATTTATTTATTCACTTCCCATTCAATCACACCTCCTTAAATTGTGACTTTGACAAATAGTATGTGATTAATTGTTCTTTATTTTTGAAGAATTCTTGATGCTATTTTACTAGAGATATAGCATCGCAGTTAAACTATTGGCCATGGTTGTTTGAAGACCACGAAGGAGAGGGGCATGAGCACAAGGAAAAGAGCATGCACACCTTATAGTTACTACTGATGTGATACCCATACTAATATGCTTCTATTTATAACCACTCGTCCTCACTGGTGTGTGTAAACTTACCGATGTGGGACAAATTATAGTATACATATGTGTTAAAAGCCTAAGCTTGCACTAGTTTATCATTAGCTTATTTTTTTTCTCTCTTTTCTTATTTTTTTTTAAGGATATCTTTTCTTATAATTAGTATACATATAATTTTTGTATCTGAGGAAGCTTATAATAAATTAAACGGTTAATAGTGTTTTACCCCCTGTAATATAGGTCATTTTCGGTTTTCTCCCCTGTAAAAATTATTTTTTAGATTTCGTCCTTGTATTTTGAAATTTATTTGGTTTTGGACCTTCATGACAAATTTCAACCCCTGTAATATGTGGAAATTTTGATTTACCCCCTTATAATTTGAGAAAATTTCGGTTTACCCCCTTGTTAATTTGATCAAATTTCGGTTTACCCCCCTACCATATCATCTATTTTGTACAGTCAAAATTCATGAAGGTCCAAAACCAAAAAACTTCAAATTACAAGGACGAAATCCAAAATGAAAATTTTACAGGGGAAAACCAGAAATGACCTATATTACAGGGGGGTAAAACACTATTAACCTTAAATTAAATATACATGTATATATACTATCGAGTCAGCTTATGAACCAACCGAGTCGAACCATATACAACTCAAATTCAGCTCATTTATTTAACGAACTTAATTTCCAGCTCAAGTTCAGCTCATTTGGTTCATGAACTAAGTTCAACGAGTTAATTGTCGAATCGAGTTTCGAACTATTGTCGAGTTGGTTCGGTTCATTGCCAGCCCTATGCACCATGGATGATATTAGAGGCTCATCCACCATAGAAGCAGTCAATAAGACATCGTTTTCCTTAGTTTTAATGACTTGTCGTCAACTATGGTTCATCTCATTTTATTTTATTTTTGTTTCGTTCCATATAACAATCTAAGAGGCACTCAGAAAAATTGAAACTAAATCAATTAGTATAGCATTATTGTTTGTAACTCACTCGAAAGCTGAACCTGGACGATGTTAAGTGGGAAAAAAAAAGGTCGGGAGATCTATGAAAGGTAAACGAATATAAAAAATATACAAGTCAACTACTTTTCAAAGTAATAAAAAAAAAATTAAACAAGTCAAAATGAAATATATACCAAACGAAAGGTTGTCCCCAACACAATAAGTACACAGGAATAGCTCAGAGAACAAAGGGTATCTTACAAAAACACCAAAAACAACAACCTGAAACAGAACATCAGCTACTAATTTAACCCATATATAATAAAGGATTAACAAACATGTTCCAAAATGGGTCAAGGCCCCAATCCGGGTAAGGATCCAAGTCCAACGCATGGAGGACCCGTAATATAGACTCGCCCTAAATCTCACTGGACCGCGATTTGCTTTGTCGATCTAGATCGTCTATTTTTAATCCCATGATGTGACTACCCATAGATCATTACAAGTGTGGACACTTGTTTAGGAGAAGGCTTAACAACCGAAAACCCTACTTATCCCCTATAAATACTAATGAACAGTGGGGTTAGGTATCTCACTTTTTACCCAATATTCGTCTCATTCTCTTGACCACTCACCTTCTTAGGTCTTGACCACTCACCTCCTTAAGTCAACTTGAGTATCAAAGCATGTGCATGTACACCACCTCCTTCTGGTGGAGAAGGACTTGCGGCGGACCACAGTGGACTTATGATGGGTTCCTCCCTCTTCCCAACAACAGTCAAACCTCATACCATCTTCCTTAGGTTTGAAAGGATCAATGGCGGATTCATTGGGGATCAAACCCATAAACGCTCCCATAGCCTGGATTAGGGGGCAACTTTTCTTGTACACCCTATAAGTCCCATTTTGCTTGAAAGTTGAGGCCAAAGGTAGTTTTATACAAAACCCACACTCCTCTACCAACAAGGCACCTTTTACAAAGGACAACAATGTGACAGGTTTACACCCAAAGACCACAATACCTTGGAACACGATGTGGCGTACTTAAGGGTGGAACAAAAAATTGGCAACTTCAATGGGGATCGAACCCATAAACACTCCCTTAGCCTCAATCGGGGGGAAACTATTCATGCACACCTTAAAATTCCCACATCACTTAGAAGTTGAGGCCAAGGGTAGTTTTATACAACACCTACACTCCTCTACCAGCTAGGCATCTTTTACAAAAGACAAAACCGTGACAGGTTTACACTCAAAGCGCACAATACCTGGGAACACGGTGTGGCGTACTTGAGGTTGGAACTGAATATTGACCTCTTCACTAAGGATCGAACCCAGAAACACTCCCTTAGTCAGGACTAGGAAACAATTATCCATGTACACCTTAAAATTCCCACATCGCTTGGAAGTAGAGGCCAAAGGTAGTTTATATACAACACCCACACTCCTCAACCAACGAGGCACCTTTTACAAAGGGCAAAATCATGAAGGGTTTACACCTAAAGCATAAAATACCTCATAACGCAGTGTGGTGTGCTTAAGGGTGGAAAGGAAAGGAACATTGGCAACTTCACTGTGGCTCAAACTAGGAAATGCTCCCTTAGCCTCGACTGGGGTGCAATTGTTTTTGTACACCTTAAAAGTCCCACATCACTTGGAAGTTGAGGCCAAGAGTAGTTTATATACAACGCCCACACTCCTCCACCAACGAGGCAACTTTTACAAAGGGCAAAACCATGAAGGGCGTACACACAAAGCGAACAATACCTCATAACACAATGTGGCGTGCTTAAAGTTGAAAAGGAATACCACTGATTATTAATAAAGCTTTTTTTTGTTTTCATCCGCCAATAAGGAAGTAACTTAACTCTATCAAGAAATTTAGCAAATGTATCTTCATTTTATCAAAAACACAGAATTTATTTCAAAAAAAATTAATTAAAGTTAAGTTTGTTCAATCAAACAACGAGAATTACTACATGTCTCAACCGACCACGTATTAGCCGAACAAAAAAACATAACAGTCGCACAACCCATAAAGTAGAGCATCGGTCGGTTTCAAGTGAAATATTGCTCATATGAATGAAACTGAAGATGGAAAACATGGAACCATTTCCGACATTTAAGGCGCCGGTTTGTGCGGGTGGAGGTTTGTGCAAAGAACGGGTAGTGTGGGTGGTTTAAAGCGGGTTTGTCGGAGGAAGAGCGTTCATCCAGAAACAATGGCAAACAACAACCTATTCAGGCAAAAAAAATAAAAAAAATTGAAGTGTCGTGCCAACCATCTTCAACTTTGAGATTACATATGAAGAGGCAAAAACAAATTGCTCATATATATATATATATATATATATATATATATATATATATATAGAGAGAGAGAGAGAGAGAGAGAGAGAGAGAGAGAGAGAGAGAGAGTGACCCAAAGAGAAAGAATGAGTTCCATGAGATTAAGCTTTACACAACATGTTTTTTAATAAATAAATAAATAAAATAGTAGAAAGAATATATTCATGAATTTATGCTTCTTCAAATGTTTTCTTCTCTCCTTTTGTTGAAAAATTAATCTTGTAGAAGGAAGAGGGATAAGCTGCAAAATGGAGAGAGATATGAAAGTAATATTTAATTTAAGGGTTTTGTTAGAAGTGCCCCAGGAGCACTCTTTAAGCACACCAAATTTAGTAATAATTTTTTTAAAAAGTCAACTATTACAATTTCCAATGCATTTAATACACAATTTTTCATTAAAAATTTACCATTTAAAGTGCTTAAAAAGTGTCTCAGAAACACTCCTTAACATTTCCTTTAATTTAATTGAATAAGATTGGGATGAGACATTGGGAGAGGGGAAACGGCGTGGAAGGAAGAAGGAAAGTATACAAAAAAATGACATAAAGTTGTCTCACTCTCTATCACATTGTATGGTTCGGGCGGGTCTAGGTACTGATGGTTTGGATTTTTTAGAACCGGGCCCGACCACACTAACGCATGAATGATTGATTTTGGCCATTGCATAACTCGTAGACCGTTATAACCTGACACGTATTACCCATTTAATTTCGGTTTTATCGGATTCCGGATGGGTGATACTTTTTGGCTCAGCCCTGACTCATACAAATGTATGGGTATTAAGTTATTTAAGTATGAAAATGAGATAAAGCTTTTAGAAAGTTTAATTTTTTTAATAAAAATATACTTTGGAAATAGCAACTCTCATACCACCAGGATCAAACAATTGTTATGAAAACAATGTGCCTTTTGCAAGTGAAGTTCCTTTTCAGTAGATGATTTCTAAGTAAGGAAAGAGAATATGCAATGAAGCTAAGTACTAAATACATGGGTAAGGAAAATAAATATGTCATCAACTTAGACACAACTATACATGTATGTCAGGTTATCCGTATAATGGGTATATATATGTGGTTATTACTCCATTTGAGACCATACAAGTCAAAACAATTCTTTGGAAATACAATGATGGGGAGAAAATCCCCTTGATAAATGAATTTTAGGAAGTGAGATAGAGATCATGCTCCTTCCCTCCCTGTGGGATATCCTGAAAGACGGTCATGAGATTTTGTGTACCTTATATGCAACCTATAATAACAGGGGGCAATCCCTCTTAATATTACTCCCTTCATCTTTATATCTAAGCACTCTTTCAACTAAAAAATTGTCTTTAAATATAAACTCATTTTTAAATTACTTGATATATTGATTATTTTTTTTCCTAAACATACCTCTAATCAATACTATTAAATTGTCTTGAAATATAAAAAGTTAAATTTAGGCTTAATAGCAGGTTTGACCCCTTAACTTTCCCAAAGTTGCGATTTTGGCCTATAAGAAAAAAAACTATAAAACCGCCCCTTAAGTTTTGCAAGTGTAAAAGTTTTGGCCTCCCAAGACCAAAATAAAAAAAAAATAAAAAAAATAACACGTGGCACCTCACTTAGGGTGTCACGTCAACGTAGACCAAGTCAAAATTGACCTTGGAGGCCAAAACGGCCACATGTGCAAAACTTAGGGGGCGGTGTTGTAGTTTGTTTTCTTAAGTGGCCAAAATCGCAACTTTAGAAAAATTAGGGGGCTAAAACTGATATTAAGCCTTAAATTTAATACACATACAAAAAAAAAACAATTTGATAATATTAATATATAAAATAGACACATTGGTTGCACTAACAATATTTCATAAGAAATGTATAAAATGTAAAGGGTGTTTATATACAGAGACGGAGAGAGTATTTATCAAGGGGAAGTGAATATAAAAATTTAAATTTCAAATTTACAACAAAAAAAATAAAATACAAATTCATTGATATATAAAAGAATTAATATGGTTACATATACCACCACTCAAACTAAAGATAGATATTTCACTACGTAACATACAAATAAATCTAAGAAACGCTACAACAAACAACACTACATAACATACCCCAGTTTTTTTTTTCTTCTTCAAAACTAACAAAGCCTTAGTCAATATAAACTACTAATTTTTTTCTTTTTGTTAATAAGGTATGACATGAAGATTAAACAACTTAAATCCTAATAAGAAAACAACCATTATAACATTAAATGTTTTGTAATTTTTTAATTAATGTTCTGAGTTGATATGATACACAAGTTCCTGGAATTAAATTTCAAAGAGGATTGTTTCATAAACCTACCAAACATTGGTTTTTTTAGAGGGGTCCTACCCAAATTTGGTGAATGCATGTATTTTTAATTTAAAAAATAAAATTACTATTTAATTAACTTAAATTTTTTTAAGAAAAAATGAATATCCTTTTCAAGCATGCCTTGGGCTGGCTGGTTAGGAGACATTGACATCTCTAATATATTTAGTTTTGATTTCTTAAAACAAATAGTAAATCAAACACAATTGATTTTCTCTCATACTCATGAACTAAACACGGATTTGGAGTAATATATTTCAATCACGAACTACATGCACGAACTACCAATATACTTTGTAATGAATACATATTTGTCACACTCTTCATGTATTAAATATGATTTTTGAGGTCTTGTATTTCTATCTCAAACAGACACCAACTACATACATGAAACACCGATATATTTTTCAAATAATACATATTTTTCTCATTTTTCGTGTGTATTAAATAAGTCTCTCGGAGTCATGCAAGTTATGTGAATAAATTTTATATATGTTAGAAATATAAAGAGATTCTCAATTTTAACACTTCTTAAATTTATGTATTATGTTTTTATTTTCTGTCCAATAACTAAATTAATTGTTTATAAGGGGTTAAATAAGGTTTTGTTCCCTAATCCTCATAAACAAAAACAAAAGTGACATATTTTGGTCTCTATAGAAATTTTCAGCAAATGCTTTTAGTCCATGTAAAATTAAAATTTGTTTAATTATGCTTAATCTTTTAAATTTTCGAACGATTTTTTACATAGTTATTTAGAACATTATACAAAGTTCATCTGCAACAAATTAACTCAAAATTTGATTTTTAGGTTTAGATTTTCATTACTTTAATCTTGAATTTTTTTCCGCTTTGAAAAATTCATATTTAATTCATTACATGTTAAAAAATTATAATTTTTTATAAAAGAGTTACTTATAATGTTCTAACATGTTTGTAAAAACTCATTCAAAAATTTAGAAGTTTAAGCATAATAATACAAATTTTAATTTAATAGGGACTAAAATTGCGTGCTGGAATTTTTTTTTGAATTTAGAAGTTTAAGCATAATAATACAAATTTTAATTTAATAGGGACTAAAATTGTGTGCTGGAAAAAATGTTAGAAACCAAAACATGTCACTTATTATGATGACTAAAAACAAAATTCGATATATTTATAGGGGACCAAAATCTTATTTAACCCTTTTATAAATAATCACATAAGATTTAGTAATGTTCTATTATTTTATGAAAACCTTATAAATTAAATTTTTCACCACTTCAAAATTAGAAAAAGAATATCAACAAAGTTCATAATTTATTTGTTCTCTCATTTGTTTTCATCGATGCTTTTATAATAATATTTTTCTTCATTTTTCACAAATGCGTAAAATAAAAGACATTTTATTTAGGTTAAAAATAAAATACTTTTTTGTGAACACACGAGCACAAAGAATTGTTACTCTCTAATTATTTAACATATATTATTAAAAACAATTAGTGCACCTTGTTTAAAAAAAAAATTAGTGCACATCTATATATATATATATATATATATATATATATATATATATATATATATA
>Ga0099826_10001069_pt1 | contig 15528 bp, 5 predicted proteins | sample Mtrugardesep15_FD_76830 | JGI IMG/M metagenome (GOLD analysis project Ga0099826, IMG submission 76830) | Root nodule microbial communities of legume samples collected from California, USA - M. trunc garden sep15 | ecosystem: Host-associated > Plants > Roots > Nodule | place: USA: California... | reverse complement strand
TATAGTTGTTTTTGTCAAGATTTTTTTTTCAAAGACTGATTTCATGACTGCATTTTTTCACAGTTTGTGAGGTTTTGTTGAGTAACTTTGGCATTTCTTAAAAGAAAGAGACTTTCTCTCTCTTCCACTGAGCTATCACTCTCTCAGCTGAATTCCCTTTTGTTTCTTTTTTGGTTTTTTTTTCTTTATTACTTTTATATTTGTCTATTGAAATAACTCGTATTGATTAGTCTGATGATGTTGGTTTGAGACATTATAGTAAGTTTTTCTAAAGATCTAAGGTTAAATTCTTTTTATGTCAATTTATATGTGTTAGTTGCGTCTTTGATAATGAAAAATGAGATTGATTGTGTTGATTAGTGGATCTTTAAATCAGATACTAAATGGATGAAAAGAATGGGCCTAGCGAAATGGGTATTTTGGGATATCATAAAACTGAACTTTCTATGTAATTTATATAAAAATTGGATTTTTATCCTCTTTTTCTCTATTTACTATTACCCTTTTTTCATTAATTTGTTTTTTATTTTTTGGGGCCCCTTTTGCAGGAACAGATGAAGCAGTGGTGCAGTTGCTGTAACAATGCTGAGACTGTTGGGTGTGATGTGTGTGGCAGAGAGAGGAGAGAGAAAGACAGAACAAGCTACAAGAACAAAAGACTGTAGTAGTGGTAGTGAAAGTTATATGTTGGTTAAAAACCAATAAAAAATAACACAAACTGAATAAAGGGTATTTTAAGACTGTACGGTTATCCCTGTATTTCCGGGGGGATGTCTATTCTGTCCCCTTCTACTTCATCAAGTCTCACACCTATCCTTCCCTTCTTAGTTGGTTTTCTTTTTCTACAAACAAATGTTTTCATGACAACTTTGATTTAGGTCATCATCTTCTGTTTTTACCACTATGGAGATTTTGTTTGTTTGACCATGATGATGACATTGATTATGCGTTGGTGATGCGATTCTCCATCCATCAACTTTAGTAGTACACTTTTTTGGTACATGGGTTAAGTGTATATGATTGATAGGTTTATTTTAAGTTTGTTGAAATTACCGTGATTTTGGAAGATCGTGATTTTGTAAAAATTATAGCATATTTTAATTTACGTTTTGGTTTGGTTTTTTTACCTCGTCTTGATATAGAACTGTTGTGATATTTGAAGTTAGAAAACGAACTTTTATGTAAATCTACGTCTAGTTTTGTTTCTGCGAACGAAACCGATGCAAACGTGCACCCATCAAAAACTAGTGTTCCTATCTTCTTTAAATTCACGATAGATTTGGCCTTAAACACATGTCTACGAGTGGTAATATGAAACCAAACACAACATAACGTTAGGTTACATTCTATAGTTTTTGTAAAAACATGATATCTAATGTGATTCCAACAAATTCATTGTGACACTAAATATGCACACATTAGTTCTTTATCATGTTACGCATTATTTATTATTTTAGAATTTAGATGACACTTTCGTCTTATTTTAAAACTTGACTGTGATTTTTGCTAGTATTGAATAAATGAAAGAATTTTTGTTGACATTTAGTAGACAAGAATTGCATCAAAATCCTAAATTAAAGATATAATGAGAAACTAAATTGTTGAAAAGGTCGAAATCCTAAATAAGTGTTCAATATTGTTATGGTTTAGAATGATAAATGATTTTTTATTTTTTATCCAAAAAAGACAAGAATCTAGTCGAAACTTTTAATTTAGTCAAAATATCTATATTCTTTACTTTGTTGGTATCACAAATTTAGGAAGTGATATCTCTATCTATTTTGATTGATAGTAGTTGACATTGGCGTATCATACATACTATACTATCTTGTTTTCTGTTGATTCTGAGTCACGGAGGCACCCCTATTACCCCTCATATTTGGAAGGTTTTGGTGGTTGTTAATGTTGACAATTAACCAAAGTAACAAAGACAAGTGAAAAACAATTGGGTTTTTATATGGAAAGTTGCATAATGTTTAAAAACATTTATCCTTTCAATTTAGAAACGACTAATTAGTTTGCCTACTCAAGTTTTGACTTTACCATTAGGGTCCTATCATCATTATTAGCTCTTTACTTAGACAAAAAGTAATGACAAAACCAGATCACTCTAGCTAACCATTTATCTCTTTCTAGCCTTAGATCATAAAAATAAAAATAAAAAAAGTGTTAAATTTTTTAGGCCACTCTTTTTGTAAATTTGGAGTTATTCGATGCTTTAAATTAATTCATGACACGTTAGTGTCATCCATAGCATTTCTTATGCTGTATGCTGCTCTCTTAATAAAATTATATTTTTGCTTTTTAAAAAAAAAAATTCATGACACGTTAGTTTAATCATTGTTGTCCATACTCACACCTTCCCTTGTGCCTCCCTAGTCCCTACTTCGAAGAAATTTATTTATTATTTCTCGGCTTATTTTATATCGACATCGTTTTATATTTAAATGACCATAAGAAAGATACTACATAATCAATCCATGATGATATGCATGAAATCATATATGGTCATACGTATGACTATTACTCCTATTTGTCTACACTTTTTTGTAGTGGTTATTTGTCTTCATATTATCTACTCGATTGACATATGCTCAAAAAAATTCTTAATTAATCGCTGCTGCCTTAAAATTATTTCTTATTTTAAATAAATCGAATAAAATGACTGTATAAATAATAATATTTTGATTGAACCCATTTTCGCTTTTAAAATATAAAGTTAGAAAAAAAGTTAAATAAAAGTAGAAAGACTTGAATTTAAAAAAATAAATGCAAAAGGTAAGGGAAAGAGAGAGAGAAAAGTGATAGCATAATGTCATCTACCTAGTCCAATTATTATGAGACCTGATCTTGACCTTCACATATAATCATTTAATTAAGCTTATAGTATACATCTATCTACCTAGTCCATTTTTAACGAACTCTTGCATTTTTCGTTGGGTTTTACAGAATGAGTTACAGGTGAGCTCCTTATATAAAGCTGATTTTACACCACAACGAGGATAGGACACATTTTCACAACTTTCTACTAATTCTCACATTGAGTTTACTTTGTAATCTCATGTGGAACTTGCTCCACCGTAAATAAATGATAATAGTTCTGCCATGTCAAAAAGCTTCTTGTATGCACTACATTAATTGAATATACATCGATTTAGCTTACACCAGATCATCAGGGAGAACCATCCACTGTTGTGAATGTAATAACTCTGTCTTATAGGAAAAACCTACTGTGTACACAATGTTGATTGAATATACGTCAATTTGGTTTACATCATATCAATATTGATTGTATTGAAGTCAAATACACTACATTCACTCTTTTTAACTGTCCTTTTATAATTTTTTACAAATACAAAAACAACTCATAAATGTTGTTACTTTTGATAATATTATTTATGTTTTACTTATGGGTTATGCTTAAGAGTTATGTTTTACTTAAAAGCACATGTTAAAGATTCTTTAATAAACAAATACTCCCTCCGTTTTAAAATGAGTGTCGCTTTAGCTAAAAAAAATTGTTTTAAAATGAGTGTCGTTTTATATTTCCAATACAACTTTAATTTTTTTCTCTCAACTTTACTCTCAATAAATACTCAAACTTTTCTCTCGCACAATTTTTAATGCAACTTTAATTTTGTCTTTTTCTTAAGCATTTTAGTAAAATTGTTGTGTCTAATGATTATTTCATTCCATTTCTTAATTTGTGTGCAATTGGTTAAAGTAACATTTTTTTTTGAGCAAAATTATTTTTTAAAAACAAATTGGCTAAATGCACATGTTAGCATTTTCCTTATTTAAAGGACAACTCCGTGCGCTAAAGCTCCCACATAAACAGGATCTGTGAAGAGGTCCTATCATTTTCCTTTACTTAACTGCTTTTATTAATTATTTCATGGACTCTATTTCTCTAATTGCAATGAATAGTTAAGGTATGATCGACAAATCAATAGCTATTATGCATTGACCTTTGAAAATAATTCATATAAATAAGAATAATATTATTTTATTTTTGGGAATAGTGATATTAAAAATGAACAAACAAAGTATACTTTTTTTTAAGAACAAAGGGAATATATATTGGTTACGAGTTAGGATTCTCTTCATTTTGCATCTTCTATATTTCTTATAAAAACACAACAAAATTTTAAAATAATATTCCTTCCGTCCCGCAATAGTTGACACATTTGAAAATCTGAAATTTTGACCTAAGTTACTTTGACCATATTTTTCTACTAATACACAAAGATAAATAGTACCATATAAGATGTCGTTAGATTTGTCTCGATGAGTATTTTCAAAATATCAAATTTTCATAATTTTTCTGATGTATTATTCAAGATATTTAAACTCAAAATTACGCATTGATATACGTAATAGAGTCAACTGTGTCAAGTATTATGAGACAGATGGAGTATATGATAATATTCTTCTTAGCAAAAGTGGTACTAAGGGCACTCTTAACAAATGATAGAACCTACAAATTATTGTGTGTATATTTTTCTAAGTGGCAATCTTTTTTTTTTGAAAATGTTAACAAGTGGCTTTAGGGCACTTGATAAGAGATTTAAAATGAAAATTTTATTTTGAAATTTGTGTATTCAACACATTAAAACATCAAAAAATAATATTTTTTACATCAAAATTATGAAAAAGTAACCCACTTGTTATCAAGACTTTTTTTTTAATTGAATGGGGAAGACCCTTACTCATTAGTAACATGTCATTTTTATTTTTATTTTTTTTAGAGGAGGTAACATAGTGTCATATTTGTATCAAATTGACGGACAATATATTGAATGACCAAATTAATACTACTGTTAGTAAGTTGTCAAATTGAGTATAGTAAATAACTTTGGCAGAATCATAAATAAAGCCACATCAATGAACCAAAAGAAGCATGGCAGTAAAGCCAGCAAGCAGTTTGGGCACCATGCTTGCATACTTTGCAACCGGCAATTTCATCAACACAAAGATTCATCCTCTCTTTTCTCTTGAGATTAGAAAGAAGAGAAGGGTATATATGTAAATTGAGTGTATCTATATAGATCGACAATAGTATAAAGACCCACTGAAAAGAGTAAGGTCTTTATCAGAAACCATCAATAGCGAAGAGCCCAAAACCCAGCCTCAGAAACAACAGTATAATAGAGCCAGCCAGGTCTAGGGCTCAGTCAGTGAAGTATAGTACCCTACTTACTACCCTCCAACTATGTGGTTGTGAACTGTGGGCCCTACCCTACCCTTAGTTGAATAACCCGGACATAACGGGGTACCATTCACTGCATAACCGGTTAAACCGCTGCATCTTGCTTTTATCCTAATCTGGAAAGTCCAAAACCCTTTTACTCCACGCTCCTTTCATTAGAGCGTAGCGTCTGCTTTATTATTTGTGCCCTATGTTCAAAAATATCTATGATAATAGGTTTGAAATGTGACAAAAGTGTTATCAAAAAAATTAAAATGTGACAAAAGTATCTCTATAGCCATGTTCCATTCATGTTGCTGCTGGTTTCTCTAACGTGACGTAACGTATCACTAGGTTTAATTATACAGATAATATAAACAATTGCAGTGTAATGTTTAATCATTTGCTTTCATATCTAGCTACTTATAAGCACATTATTTGCTAAAAACAAAATAAATTATACATATTACTATTGTTGTTTTTATTATATGGTTATGCTTATGCTTATGTTTATATGCTCTTTTTGTCACTTATATGTGACATAAGATACACACTCAATGTTGCAAGAATGTTATGGACTCATGTTAGATGCGATGTGCTTACAGCAATAATTTCCATTTGAGGTATCGCATGCATCTATGGATGTTGAGACACATGTTTGATGTGCATCCAGTTTTCTTAAGGTCGTCACACTCGCATAGACCAATTGCGAAAAAGAGATATATTATACTATCAAACATGTGTCTCAACATATCGAATGGAGTAATTATTTTCGATGATAAGAATTGTACTTACAAAACGAGTGTGTAACCGTGTAAGTTATAGTCTCGACTAAATCAATATCAACATTAATCCAACATAATCGACTCCTCCGGTGTTAAACCAAATTATATTATTCAATAGCAAGAAACCCCAAACCGCACCAAACCAAATTGAATTCAAACTTTTTACCTGTGATTCCCTTTGTTTTATCTCTTTGAAAAATTGTCCATATGTTAATGATGCAACAACTATTAAAAATTAAAAACATTGTATTTTAGATGTATTTGTTTTTGGTATTGAGTATAGTTAGAAAGCCACTTTTTTCAAATTGAGTTTCATACACTCAAATCTATACCATACAATCATAAGTTATTTTACCATAACTACATTACATTATATTTATTAGAAATACAATGATTTAAAGTTTAGGCATGAAAATAGAATATCTCATAACTTTATGTTGTTGTATAAATATAGTTTTTATGAATTAGATTCCCAGGCATGTGACAATCACAGGAAAAGCATATATGCATGCCAAATTGCCCTAAATCATAACACCACTTTCAGCCAAACCTTTAACCAAAGACACATACATGTTCCAAATACAAACACCTTCCTTCACCACTTGCCCCCACAATCAATTCAACTCAATTGAATTCAAAGGCTGCAAGCTGCATGATTTTACAATACATCACCCAACCAAACCCCACACTTTATATAATTTCTCCCTATACATCCTATACCTATATATCTATCATTAACCACTCTCACTATAATATGCATCTTCCATAAACTCTTTCATTTTCTTATCTTACCAAAACAAGGTCACTCTACTTCCACAACCGTGAACCTGGGCCCACCACATGCAAAGTGTAGGTCCCATTAAGCACACCATGACATGAAATCTTGAATAGAGCGTATATGCACGCGTTGTAAAGTGTGGTTATGATAAGAATGGACAGAGAGTTTAGGACAGAAACCCTCGACTTTTACGCGAGTGTTGTCTCTCTTTTTTCTCTCTCTAACACTTTCATTCATCGTACTTTAGTCATGTCATACTACGTCTTATCTGCACGCGCCCCAACGTTGTTGTTTTCGTACGAGCAACAACGGTTAATCACAACCACGTGTCATGTTCTGAAGGGTGTGCCCGTTGGTGAAGGGTGTTTTGGTAATTGTGAATAGGTGGGACCAAGTTGGAGAGTTGCCAAAAGGAACTAGACCGGTCTTTGTCTCAATCAGAGGGTGTGTCGGCTACCGTCAAGTGGGTTATGAAATCGGACGGTGAGGATTTGTTGAAAGTGAATTAAATAAAAGCATCTTAAGATAAGACCCACCCACTCTCTGTATGGGAACGTGATACCTGGAATACAGAGAGAGACCCCAAAAAGGATGGATTTTTCTGTGTTACGTGACACTGCACCCTCTGCCTCCTACTGCTCCACCTTTTTGGTGCGAGACTCTATTTGGGGTAGTATTTTTAATTTTATTTTTATTTTTGAGGTAAATCAAATACCAAATTCGGTCCTATTATAAGAAACCAATGATGTATTTGGTTGAGAATTTATAATAAATACATTAATATTTATTCCTAAATATTTCTTATAATTAAGAGCGGAATGAGTATAATTGATGGGTGATCCCCAAGATTAATCAACTAAGCTTTATATATAATTTAAATGAAAGATAAACTCATTTAAGAGTTTTAACTATATTATATGATTAAACTTAGAGTTTAAATTTGCGACTTTAATTAAGTTAAAAATAATTTGTATCATTTAAACTAAACTTTTCTCTTAAAACTTTTAAGTGTATGTTTATTTTCATCGGTGAAGCTACAATTAGATTGAAGATATAACTTTTAGCTTCTATAAAACCATGACTAGTTGTTCTTGGGACACGATAATTGGTGTCTCATTGTCGAACAAAACAATTACTTATACTTTGATTTGAGGTGACGAGAATAATTTACCGAGCTTGAACACCATTTCATCTAGATGTATGTTATAGATGGTGCCTTCAAACACTCGGTCACTGAGAGAGCCAGAGTGAGAAGCCAAGGCGAAAATAATTGTGTAATTTGCATGGTTGATTATGGTTTTATAGGGTCGAAGATTAGCATTTGGAGAGTGACGCAGGGACCATTACGAACAACATCCATCAATTTTTGAATTTAAGGTAGCCATTATAAGTCATTGAGGCGTTACTAATCGAAGTGGATATGAGGTTGAGAAAGAGTTCTATTTGATTGGTCATTTGTAAAGTGGAACTTGAGATGATGAAAAATTCGTGTCTTGGACTAATCCAGAGTACATTATAATATTAAATGTGTGATCAGAAAACACCAAAATCTTGGTAAATTTTTTTGGTGAATTGAAAGCTACATATTGAAACTTCGAAAAATTACGGTGGGAGAGCTCCAAATTTACTATAATTTTTTTTTTCCTTAAGTAATTTTTCGATTGAAAATCCCGACTTGAGGTAAATAACTGAAAAATCCAAAGTTCGAACCTCAACTCCTACATATATTATGCAATGTCATTTTTAAATAAGTTATGTTCACCCAGACATGATGAATTTAATTAAAATAATTTTTTATTAACTAAATATAATTAAAAGGGAATCATTATTTATTAATTTTGTTAAGTCTGCAGCATATTTACCTAATAATTTCCCTCTAATTTGTTGTATTAGGTTAGTAGTAATTTAACCCAAATTCTATCTAAAATGCAGCGCACCAATTTAACCTGACAAATTCCCTCTAAAATGCAGCAATCCCTAATATTTCTCCTCACTGATACGATTTTCATTCATATCATGTTGTGTCATTGTTTGTATATATCTATTGTTTATGTAGATTTTTTTTTTGACAAGTTGTTGTACACTTATTTAATACATTTACAAACAGAATACTCTAAAGATATTGATCACTGATGAAGATTGTGAAGATACCAATGTGACGTCTAACGTCGTATATGAGAAAGTATTTCGCAATGTGTAATGAAACTACATGCCAATGTACTAAAATTTTCATATTTCTTTTACCAAATTATTGATAGGATTACCGAATTTTCTTTTATAATATTTTCAGATTTTATACATTTTATGAAGTGTTTTATTTTGTCTATTATGGATTATCACCTGTTATTTTTTTCACCGTTACCAATTATATATTGCATTTTATTATTCGTATGTCAATCCATTAACAATAAACACGTGCGACGTACAGGTCATCAATCTAGTTTAAGATAAAATAGTTTAGCCCTACTGTGGGCGAAAAAAAGATGTGTAAAAAAAAGAAAGATAGAATAGTTTATATTGGAAAACATTTATATGAATGTGAGTTGAAATTAAATTTTAGCGTGAAATTAACATTTAAGTGTGTTTATTTTTTAGGCAAATTAACATGTAAGATTTTTTCCCTTTAGATAAGAAATTAAATACGAAGATTTTTTTTTTTTTTTGACAAATTAACATACGAAGATAAAAGTTACAAATTTTATAGTTTAGTCAAAATTCGCGCACAGATTAATCTGGTGAAGAGTTCTTAAAAAAAATTGATATTGTGATGAGAAGTACTGTAAATTTGAATCTAGCCTCCAATAAAATCAAATATTTTCAACTTTTTATCATATGAATTTACATATCCAAAACAAAACAAAATTAATTTTAACGGAGAACTCAAACATATCAATATCAAAATTTGAATATACTAAAAGTGAACCCAACATGTTAGTATGACATCGACAAGGATTGAGTAATTGGGAGTTAATTAAAACTTTCAATTTCAGTATAATAAAGAGTTTCATTACATGCAGTTTTTTTTCCTTAAAAATTGGTGACAGTAACTTTTGGTTTTGTTTTTGAGATCATTGAATATCGGGTGTTGGTTCAAATTGGCGAAGTAGTACTCCTACAGTCCAATCCAAAGTTCATCTAGGGGTCTAGGTGGGGCTCTTATTGTCAGGTGAAACAGTAACTTAGAATTGAATTTTACTGTCTCATATATATTACTACATGCATCTTGCAAAACTTGACCTACTTAGTGTAAAGATGAAAGAAAGATAATGATATTTTTACTAAATTGTCTTTATTATTACTTTTAAACATTAACTTTTAAGTAATGATTACTAAATTGCATTTCATTGTTATTGGTTTGGTTGCACATTCTTAAGTATCAGATACAATTCTATTGGGTGTTGCTGTCATGTCATTATAAGGGTAAATTTGTCAAATTCTGCTTAAAAATTTGAGAAGGTCAAGTATTGGACAATTTTTTTTTGGTCTTGTTAACTTGTGTCCTAAGGGCACAAGATAAGAAACTAAATGTAAAAACTTAATCTTGAAAATTGCGTATTCATCTTAAAAACTTTAAAACTTATATTTTCAATGCAATATTTATTTTTAAATTCTATTTTAAGATCCTTATCTTGTGCCCTTAGGACAAAAGTTAACATTTTCCTTTTTTTCTTAAATAGGTCAAGTATTGCGGGACGGAGGGAGTAACTACGATTAATATTGTTGGTTAGTACTCGCTTATGTTCTATTTGCAAGAAACATATGATTTTTTTTATATTGAATAATTGATGTATTTGATCTATATTTTAGATCGGATGCATCAATTACTCAATAAATCTAAAAAGTCAAATGTTTTTTGTAAATAAAATTGGAGGGAATATTATTTTACAGTTGTGTTATTTTAAAAAACTAGAATTTTGATAAAATTTGAGACAACATATTAATTGGTTACATACAACAAAAAAGAAGTTTATTATGTTCAATACATGATTAATAGATATATCAAATATAAAAGATCATTAATCATCGATGTACCTATAATTTCATTAGATTTTGTTGTTTTCACGAGGATTTTTAAATTTTAAATGATTTTATATTCTTTATGGCAACTATTAGTCGTTAGGTTCTTGTTACTAAGTATTGCAATGAGATCGAGACGTCAAAAAACGTTTCAATTGATTATGATATAAGGTTCAGCGACAAGGTGAGGATCGACAATAAGGGGATTGATGAAGGTAAAAGGTTATCCAATGCACGAGCGATTAGTTTGTTCGGCTTGGTTATGTTATACTTTAAGAATATTCATGATGATGTTATGCAAGAAGAATTAAGGGACAATTTTCATTCGAGTGACACTCTTTTGAATGTATTTCTTTCTCAAAAAAGGAATGTGAGGGATCAGAGGTTTAATTTTGTAAGATTCGGTAACATTCGTGACAACGTGAAGATGGTGCAAGCTTTAGACAAGGTGTGTTTAGGTTCATATAAAGTGTTGACTAGTATATCAAGGTTAATAGACATGATAGGAGGAAAGATCACAAGAAAATGGATGTCGAGTATGAGGTAGGATCCGTGAGGTGCAGAGGTTGGAGGAAAGTCGTGAGAAGAAGGAGGAGTCCAAAGATGGTAGGAAAACCTACGCTTAGATGTTGGTAAAGAGGGACATTGTTGTGAACCATATGAAGAGGAAGATAAGAGGTACTAAACATGCCATAAAAAGAGGCGGTGAAGTGGAAGGGATTGAGGTATAATTTTGTTTGTGACGATTTTCAATGGACTCAGATGGAGTCTTGAGAGTGTTATTTGACATGAAATTAATTTCAACCTTGAAACAATGATTCATCAATGCAGGCTTTACCACTATTTTTCTCATTCCGATATGAGGTAGGAAAGTTTTTATTGATGTGCTAGAAGGAGGAAATGTCGAAAATACTGTGAATAATGCTATTGACCTTTTTAGTCAAAGTTTTTGACTCTGTTCACGATTGGTTTCTAAAAGTTATTACGTTAGAGAGAGGTGACTAATGGAAAAAATGCACTCTTTTGGCAAGATTCGTGGTTTGAGGGTGGTCCTTTGTGTAATAGATTTAGAAGGATTTTTGAGTTATTTGTGAATCACTACGTGTTGGTTGTAGAGATTGTTGGGTTTTTAGGCATATGTTGGCTGCATTTTGTTAAAACTTTAGTTATAATAAGATGTCAGACATAATGTCTTAACATGTTGGTACGACATCAGAACGTGTCTTGATCTGCTTCTTGGAGATTCGCTTTTAATCATGAAGATTTTCAAATAATATTTAGAGATTTGTATCACGGGAAGAGTTGACCAAGTTAGCGTGTTTCTAGAAGTAATGAAAGGCGGTTTATGCTTAACTTAGTCTTTAAAAATGTTGTTGCATGTTGTTGCAACATTTAAGGAAATATCTGATCTGTTTCAAATATCTTGTGCTGAAATTTTGAGATTTCATCTGATCTTTAGCCAAAACTAGCGCATCACACCTATTATGCGTTTGGGCTACATAAACAAAGACAAAAGACCTAATTTACTACTGAAGCCGCAACTGAAAAGAGTCATCTAGGATTTTAGTCAGTCATTGTTATTTGTGAGCCACTCTTATATCACTTTGATAGTTGAGTTGGACTTTGTAATTGAGTTGTAATACTCTGAATCTCTCAAAGCTTTTAAGCACGAGTTGATTCTTTTTCTAGGAGAGTGTCTCCATTATTTTGTTAAGGATTTCAAGGGCGGTCACTGGTCTGTGACTAAGAGGAAGTGAGTGGGTTCTCATATTTAGGACGAGTGAGAGTCTTAAGTAGAAATACCACGGGTAGTGATTAAGTGAGAAGATAGTAGGTTGGTGAAAGCTTTTATGTATGCTTCGAATTGATACTACTATAATGGATTTCCTTCCTGACCTGGTAGCCCTCAGATATAGGTAAAGTTGCACCGAACTAGGTCAACAAATAACCTAAGTTATTTTCTTTATGTCCTTTAATCATCTTAATTATCTGTGATTACTGTTGTCATGATGTTCTGACTTCTTACTATACATCTGACTAGTTATAACATTGTGTACATAATTTGTTATTACTACATGCCGAAATTTAGGGATGGGAAGGTTAGGTTTGGGTATTGAAGATGCATGGTGGAAGGGGCGAATGATGCTCTTTGCTTTTGAGGAGAAAATGATGGAAGAATGTGTTTCTTTGTTGGATAACATTTTATGCAGGATAGCGCTTTTGACGAAAGGGTTTGAAAAATTGATTCTAGTGTTGGGTACTAAATCGAAGACTTAATGTTGTGCTAACTCAGGTGATACATGATGAACCTATGATTGTCATTAACCTCATTTGGAACAATGTAGTTCCTCTAAAGGATTTATTCTTTGCTTGGAGAATTTTAAAGAATGGATGATGAACCTATGATTGTCATGAACCTCATTTAGAACAATGTAGTTCCTCTAAAGGATTTATTCTTTGCTTGGAGAATTTTAAACACTGGCATTGCAACAAAGGACAACTTAGTTCGTAGGGGTCTTTTAGATTCACACTTACTTTTATGCTCAGGAGGAGGTTGTGTGAAAGTGGAAAATGTCAATCATCTATTTTTTTAATGCAATTTTTTTTTTGTGAAATGTGGCCTATTGTTCACAAGTTGTTAGGAGTTTCTTGTGCTCTTCCTAGTATCGCTCATGATCATGATTTACAATTTGATGACTCTCATTTGTTTTTAAAAAAGATTTGTTTGGGTTTGCAGTGAATTTGGTTGGTTTGCACTAAGATGTTGGATTTATCTTTTGATTAAATTATTGGTGGAGTAACCTAATTCTCTATATTGGGTATTTAACCTTTTCATATTTAGACACTTTATATTTTTCCATTCTAGGCACAATGACACATCTTGTGCTTGAATGACTTTCTAATATAATTATTTTGGATTCTTAATTTATTTTTTTAAGCATTTAAATATATATATATATATATATATATATATATATATATATATATATATATATATATACCGTTTCTAATAGTATTTAAAATATTATTATACATTAAATATGAATACTTTTGCTAGCTGAGATTCATATCTTGATTCACATTCGAGATTCAAACATTACTTTACTATATATTGTGAGAGTTTAACCCTTTGGCTATATCAAACCCTTGTCGGTACTTATAATTGCTGATCTAAAATATAAATAAGTTAAATTACTTTTATTCTTTGATAATACAATTCATACAATGTTTATCAATTAATCCAAGTTTTATTGTTAATTACCTTTTAGTTATGTGAAAAAAAATATCATGAATGACACTTTTAAAAATGTACTTATTTTGTTATGGGATTAAGAAGATTAATTGCATTTAACTAAATATTTTAAAAAGTGTAAAATTCGTTAATTTTATAATTAAAGAACCTTTAGTTTTGAACATGCTTGCAGATCATATTCAAGTATTAACACCGAGATGCGTGATTTTTGTAAATAATATCGTTCTATTTGGAGTGTCAGACAAAGAAGGCATTAAATTAGAGATTAGAGACTTGAAGACACACTTTAAAAACATATGTTTTTCGCCTCAGCATAAGTAAGACATATTATATAAAAAAACAAATTTTGGCAAAAGACAACATTTCTAACTCATATATAAAAGTTGAAGATCATATTACACTATTTAAATATCTTAGGTCAAATGGTCAATAGTACAAAATGGCGTAGAAATAAGATCATATCTAAACCATTGAAATTAATTAGTTTAGTGTTTGAAATGGATGAGAGGCCCGTGTGTTTTATGTTATATAAGAGATCTGCTCATGTTGAAGGAAATTTTTTATTGTGCAAAAATAAGAGAGACAATGTTGTATGAGATGAAATAATAGACACTAAAAAGCCATCACATTAATGACATAAGTGTGGTAGAAATGAAAATATTGTATCGAGTGTGGTTAGATTACACGAGACATGATTAAGAATGAGAGAAAATTGGGTAACACCTATAATAAAAAAAATGACGGAAAGTCAGCTTACATGACTTGGACATGTAGAAAGGAAATATTTGAATTTTATAGTAAGGATAGTAAATATGAAGGATGGTTAAATTGTTAGAGAAAAATGATGATTATAAAAACTATACATGAAACTATGTAGTAGGATAATGGTTAGTTGTTCTTGTGATAATGGTTAGTTGTTCTTGTATGATCAATGACCGGCAGAAGCTTACATGGAGATTTTAACTCAAAATTCCTTTCTTAAAAACTCAAATTTTTTAGGGGAAAACTCATGTATTGTTTGTTACCATAAGAAAAGAAAATCAACTACTATTCAAAACATACACTTTGGCAAAAATAAATAAATAATTCAAATATGTTAAGAGTCCCACATCAGATAAGTGATGGTCTGATAATGTGTTTACGAGTGGGGTAATCCTCACCTCACAAGCCGGTTTTGTAGAGTTGTGTTAGACCCAACCACCATTTCTAAGATATTATGTGGACAATTGATATGGACTGGTTGAAAATTCCTTGTCTCGATATTTTTTTTATTAAAACAAAATTTAGAGTTGACGAATATTTTTTTTTACCAAAGTTTTTTTTTTAAGGGTAAAGCATGATAATGGAGTAAATAGGCAATTACCCTCTTGAAATTGTAAGTTTTGTCAATCACTCCCCTGAAATTAACAAAACTTCAATTACTCCCCCTGAAATTGCACAATGTTAATCAATTTACCCCCTCCGTCAAATTCTTCTGTTAATCAACATGACGTTTTGTAAATACCCC
>Ga0099826_10001068_pt1 | contig 15531 bp, 10 predicted proteins | sample Mtrugardesep15_FD_76830 | JGI IMG/M metagenome (GOLD analysis project Ga0099826, IMG submission 76830) | Root nodule microbial communities of legume samples collected from California, USA - M. trunc garden sep15 | ecosystem: Host-associated > Plants > Roots > Nodule | place: USA: California... | reverse complement strand
TTCTTTTTTTTTATTTTTTTCTCTCTCTTTCTTCTCACATATATATATATATATATATATATATATATATATATATATATATATATATATATATATTGCTCAAATTTAGTGAAGTATGATGTTGTTATTGTTGGATTATTGATGAATTATGGTGTTATTGTTGTTGAACAATGGATGAATTCATGACGATATGTTATGAATCTTGTTGGGTGATGATAATTCAAGTAGTTGTTGTTGTGATCAAATTTGTGAAAGATCAAAGTGTTGTGTTGTTGAAACTTAGTGTTTGTTTTGAAAACCAATTGAATTCATTCTTAAACTATTTTGAGTGATGTGAAAAGAGCCTAAATGGTGTATTTGAAATTTGGAAAATGATTTTTATCGTTTTGGGGATGTTGGAGATCAAAATAGAGATTTTTGGGACGATTTGGGGATGAATCCGAAGCTTAAAATTTGTTTTCCAGGCTTTTGAATAGATTCAAGAAAGTTTGAATCGTATCAAACTGCATCTGGGCAGATTTGAATTGATTCAGACAATTTTTGAATCGTATCAAATTTCTCTCTGACTTGTGTGAATCGATTCAATATGATGTGTATCGATTCAGCCTTAGTTGTAAAAATTAAAGTTTTAGATTTTGATGTTATCTTTGAAATGGCTTTGGTCTCATTTCGAAATGTTTTCTAGAACTTGATTTATGGTTAAATTACTACACATAGGTCACGGCATTCTTCATGAAACTTTATCATAACTTTTTCACTAAACCATGAAACCTCTTCAAAATTCATGATGAGTTTAAGGAAGTCTTTTTATTGAATAAATGAGTCTTTAAACATGGATTTGTGAAGTTTAAGAGTGGTTTAATTTAGTCTTGCTTTAGAAATAAATTGAATTTGAAACATGTTCAAAATGAGACGAACTTGGTGTGATTTTGTGATTTCTTTGATTTGGCCTAGGATACTCATATGCCTAGACTACTATGAACATATGTGAGTGGTGCATATGTTTGGTTAAGGCTATGGGTCGTGTTTGATTAGTTTTGAAATGAAATTGCTTTAACATTTTAAAGTGGTGAATAATAGACGAACTTTGTCGAAAATGGTCTTTAAGACCGGATACCTTGAAAACCTTTTGTGAATAGTTTGATATGGTTGTATGAAGATGTATGAATGATTGATGGGTGTTGAATATGATGTTTATCATAGTATGGTGTATTTTCTCCTTTACTTGGATTGGGTGATTATATGTGTTGTTGAGTTGTAATAATGTTAATGTGGACAATGTATGTTTATGAATGTTGATAATGGTCATGATTATGTGTGGACGTTGATTAAGGTGATGCTTGTTAATAATCATGATTATGTTGGTGAATTATATATGTATATGTGCATATATGTTGTTGCTGAATTTTTCTTACATGACTCGTATTGAATTATGACTTGTTGATGGTGTGGACGTAAATACTTGATGATGCAATTGGTGGTGAATTGATCGATGTAAATGGAGGTGTACTTTTACATTGTTGTTGGTGAATACATATGTTAGGTGATTTTGCATTGTCGAATCTTTGCTTGTATGTCCATGCATCATAGTCATATTGAGTCATATGTGAAATGTAAAAGGAGGTGTACTTTTACATAGGTGATTTGTAATAGGAGGTGTACTCTTACATATGATGTACAGTTGGCATCATGGGGTGACGACCTCGGAGGTGATTATGTACCACATGCATCTAGAAGAGTCTAGAACATTGCATGCATTTATTATTTGGAGAATTGTCTCATAAATGAATATATGACTTGATGCGTTGTGCTTGGTGTTACTTGGTGAATGTTGTGATTATGTGATTTTGTGATATTTGGTGAATTTGTTAAATGCGTCATATTTGATTTATGATGTTGGTGAACTTGGTGATTTATGTGCATTGGTGATATTTGGTGAATATGTGAAGGTGTGTACTTGTTGATGTTTATTGTGAATGGTGATACTTGTACATTTGATGATTTTAATTGATGATGTTTATTTCGGTGAAAATAATGAAGTGTAATTTATATGAATGTGATTTTATAATCTTTTGGTGATGATGATTTTCTTTCTTATGCTTTGAAATTATGAATTGTATTTGTTGAGTTGATTAGGCTAAATGAAGAATAAGGTGAGTAATCCTTTCATTGATTGATGTTGATAAATGATGAGCTTATGTCGATGACTTGATTAGAGAAATGAATATGCTTGCTATGCCATGTTAGAATTGTGATAGGATGATGTGTATGAAATGGGGGACAATAAACATGTGATGTTAGTTTTCTAGGAGGGATGGTTATATATCTGTGTGTGTTTGTGTGTGTGTGTGAGCTTGCTTGGTGAGTTTCTTAAGGATAGCGGGAGCTTCCTCTGTTTATTCGGGATTATTTTATGTTGTTGAGATTTTTACCCACATGTCGTGTTTGGATTTTATAACTTCTTGATGTATTTATGAGTTGATGACATGACTGTTTGAGGTGTATGCTATTTATCCGCTGCGATGTTTGATGAAATTTTTATGCATGTTGTTTTGGAGAATTTATAGAAGACCTGACGTCTATTTCTTGAATATTTATTATATTCGCGTGTTTTATCGCTTTAATAGAAGTAGGGCGTTACAGTTACCATGATACTTTTCTTGACCTTATTCTTTAATGCTTCCTTCTAGCAAATTTCCTTCTTAGGTTTCTCCTTTTGAAGCTCAGGACATTCAGCTACAAAGTGTCCAAACTCTGTGCAGTTGAAGCAAACCTTAGGGTCATCCTTCTTTTCTCTGAAGTTGGACCCTATGTCACCATTGTTTTTCTTTTCTACTTATAGAGGTGATGAAGCCTCTTAGACAAGAATGTCAACTCATCCTCTTCAAATCAATCTATAGTATCATCATCTGGAGTGGCTTCTTCATACTCTATAGCTTGAAGAGCTTTGACTATTTTGCCGTTTGATTTAAGAGAAATATACTTTATTTTTCTGGAAGGATCATCCTCTAATAACTCCATCTCATGAGTTTTCAAAGAGCTTGTCAAAGTTTTCAGACCAAATTTATTCAAGTTTTTAGCTTATGGAATAGCAGTTACCTTGGGTCTCCATCTGACAGGAAGACTTCTTATAATCTTTTTTACATGATCTGTTGTAATGTAGCTTTTTCTTAACACATGTAGACTAGAGACAGGTGTTTCAAACCTTGAAACCATAGTTTCAATATCTTCATCATCCTTCATTTTGAGTAGTTTTTATTGTTGGTCTAGAAGATTTGTCTTGGCTTCATTCACTTGTGAATTTCCCTCATATGTAGAGCAAAGGGAATCAAATATACTCTTAGCAGTAGATATCTCAACAATTTTAGTATACTCGGTGAAAGGGAAGAGTATTCACCATGATACTACAAACTTTGTGATATTCCTTGTAACGCTCTTTCTGCTCCTCCGTCAAACTTTTTCTTTTTAAAGCTACTCCATTTGCATTGATTGGAATGCTACATCCATCTTCAATTATATCCCATAGTTATTCATCAAGAGTTACGACATGACTATACAATTTGTTTTTCCGCCAAGAAAATTGTTTAGCATCCCCATTGAAGGGAGGTCTAGACATATAAGAATTAGATTTGGAATTGGATTTTGAAGCATTGTTGTTAATTTCAGGAGGAGGAATAACTTCAATAATTAGTTTTTCTCATGATCTTTTAGTTGTTACACGAACAAGCGCTCTGTGTAACAGCCCAGTTTTCGCTAGGATTATTTTATTTATTATTATATGCGTTTATATATATATATATATATATATAATTATTTGTTTGTGTATTTGTTTTGGGATTAGTGAATTTTTAGGTGAGAAGGGTATTTTGGTAATTTGTTGAGTAAGGGTATTTTAGTAACCTTATAATTGAGATTATTTTAGTGTTTTAGAGTTAAAAAGTTATTTTTACTAAGTTAGCAGTAACTAGTCGTAATTATTTTGAGATGGTTAATAATGAGATGTTTAATGAGTTAGTGAGTAGTAACTTTTTAGAATTAAGTGGTAAGAATTGTTAAGCCAATTATGAATAGAGGAGACTTAGCCCATTATTGGTGTATATATACATAACTCATGAGAGGAAATTAGGGTTAGAAACATTTCACACATTCTTATAAGCATAGAGTGGCTAGAGAGAGAAAGTAAAAAAAATAGAGAAAATAATAGAAGAAAGAAGTGGAAGAACTTAAAAGAGAAGAAAGCAAGAGCTAAGGGACTAAAAGAGAATAGTGAAGCCTAAATAAGTGATTTTGAAGGTTTAAGCTAAGGGGGGTAATTCTATTTCATTAAATAAGCTATAATCTTCTTTTTCACTTATGGGTCATAATTACTTTTGAATGAATTATGATTTTGATGATTTTGAATGTTGATTTTCGTGGTCCTAGTTAAGTGATGATTTTGAGTATGTGAAATTTGTTGGAAACTTGTGGATGTTTAAATTTCATTGTTTAATTATGTTGAAGTGATTACTTTGAGGTTTTAGCTTAAAATGTTGAAAATGATGATGTTGTTGTTGTTAAATGATGAGTTCATGATTTCTATGATATGAATGTTGTTGGGTATATGTTGGTTATGATTATTCATGAATTGGGTGATGGTAGATGTGTTGTTGTGTTTTTCATGACTTTTTTGAAAATGGGTCAAGAATGGAGAAGTTTGATTTTGATGAATTGGAGTGCATTGATGATGTTGTTGTGTTGAGTTAGGGTGAGTAGAATTTCTGTTTTGAATTATAAGTTTTTGGGTGTGGGATTATTCGAAAGAAAATTGGGTTTTGAGTAAAAAGCTTTTTTAAGCGTTTTTGAGAAATAAGTGATTTTGAAAGAATATGATTAAGTTGTTTTGAGATAGGAAAACATGATTTTATAGCAGAATATGATAGGTTTAAGTGATTGGGACGCACACGTAGGAGAAAACGGGATCGAAAATCCATATTTTATGCGCGAAATTGCGAAAAATGAAAAACCGGAAAATGTGGTGTTGTCACAGAGGCACGACCGTGCGCCATGTAGGAACGGACCGTGCGGCTGGCTCGCATTTGGTCTGCACGATCGTGCATCCAGCAGGCACGACCGTGCCAACCCTACAGGTGCCCGAAAACTCGGTTTTTAGCATTTTTTTGTACTTTTAAGTATCCTATGAGTCCCAACACCTAATCCTACCTAATTGAAGTTTAATTGAACTTCTAATAGTTTTTTAACATGGTTTTACTTTGAAATCAAATTGGTTTTGAAAAATGAGGAAAAAGGAGACGAACTTTCGAAATTTGGCAAAATGGAGGAACTTTATGAAATGAATTTGCTATGATTGATTAACTAAGATGTTAGGTGATATGTAGGGATGTTCTGATGATGAGTAATAGCATGATATCCTACTTTTGTTGTGAAAATAGACGATTTTTGAGAAAATAGACGAACTTTGCCGAAATTGAGTTTTTATGATTCCGTAACTCTTAAACGGATTGTATTCATGATAAGATTGGTGTATAAAATGTTGGTTATCATGATGGGTGAATTCTTTTCTATTTATGAACTGTGTTATGAGAAACGATATTGTTTCCTTGTGGTGTTAAATGTTGATGATGATTATAATGATGACTCTTTTGTTTATTACGACTTGTTAATTGTGTGGATGTAAATACTTGATAATGTAGATGGTGGTGAATCGGGGAATGTATTATATGATGGTGAAAATTGTATAATATAGTTTGGTAATATGTGCATTGTCGAGTCTTTACTTGAAGTCCATGCATTCATAGTCATGCTGAGTATTTATGAAGAATGTAACTGGAGGTGTACTTTTACATTGCTTTGGTAAAGAACATATTTGAGGTGTATTTTACGTTGGTGTGGAATCTCGGTAAAATTATCTCCGAATCCAAAACTTGGTACCACATGCATGTAGAAATGTCTAGAATATTGCATGCATTTAATTATTGGTGAATTGTGTCATACTTGACTATGTGAATTGGTGATTTTGTGTATTGGTGAAACTTAATGAATGTTGTTATTATGTGAAAACATCATGTTGTAGATGTTGATTTATCATGCTAGTATGCTTGAAGAATAATGTTGATGTGGAAATTCATTCTTGAATGATTTAATTAAGTGTTTATTTATTGATCAGTGAAAAGGAATATGTTGCTTTACTTTCATTTGATTATATATTATTTGTGGAATATAATCTCCCCCAGTGGTCATTTGGTTGACTGCTTGCATATTTGTATGAATGGGTAGACGGTGGCAATGATTGATTTGCTTATGCATGTGAGTTTCTTGAGGACTAGCTTTGGATCTACCTCTTTTTCTTATGATCGGGGTCTAGTTTAGGGCTCTGATTAGGGTGTCGGACTTATTTATTTATGTATGTCTTGCTGAGACTTGTTGCTCACTTATGCATGAGATTTGGGATTTATTTGGTGATGTATTATGAGACATGGTTTTTGAGATTTTACTATGTTGTTGAGATACTTTGTATGATGATTTTATGACGCGAGCTTTTGAAAGTATAGTTATGCATGTTTTATGTTAATTGAAGATGTAACATATAAGCTCTTTTGAATAATTGAATTACTTGCCTGATTTATTGCATTAAAGGGTTTAAGGTGTTATACTCTGGTACCAATCGAAGGAGAACAAAACACAAGAAAATGGGGGTTTGAATATTGTTGGCTTTTTGTTAAAATCATTTCAAATCAGAGAGAGAGAGAGAGAGAGAGAGAGAATCAACACATATATTTTTCCTTCAATCCAATAGGATTAAGAGTTTACAAGAATTTGTTGTTGTTTACTTTTCAAACTCAAAGAGTGGTAAGCTAATTTAATCACAATACATATGATTTTGTATATAAAGTGTTTTTCTAAACACTTAATAAATTCTAAGATGAGAGTTTGAAAAAATTAGTCTAAATGTTAATGTGAAAGAAATGAATAAGAGTTTTGTCACAGTTAATAACATCTTGTTCTCTATATTTATTCAAACACCCATGGTATTTTTATAAGAGATTTGAATATATTCGTTGTTTGAAGATATTGCAAGTGAATCAAGCTTCTTTTTTAAGTTTTCTTCGGATTTTAAATCTTTGCCACTTAAGGATAATTTCGTTGAATAGTACTTCAAAATTTATTTGCTTCTTTTGGAATGATTTGTTGCATCCACTTTGTCTCTTTTATGTCTTTTATCCGTTGATGGATTATGTTGAGATTATGGTTATGTATATGAGACCTATGACATGGTGTTGAGATTTTGTATTTGAGGATGATTACATGTTGTGGAGATAAGGCAAAGGAAGCTTATCCCATGGCTAAAGAGGAGTTGATTGATTTCTTCAATCGTTGCAGGTTGAAGAATTCTGAGGTAATGGTCTGCCCCAGGTGTAGTTCAGTATTCAACAAAGAGGCTACCAAAAGCCTTGAAAAGTTTATTCCAGAATCCAAGAAGAGAGGAAAATGGTAGATTGATCATAGACCAAAATTCTCTTTCACCAAGAGTTATATCCATTTCATCAATAACTCTTCGACTACTAATTATGTTAGTAAAAATGGTCAAAGAAAAACTTATGTGCCTTATACCAAGGCACATGTATAGAAATGGATTCTGTCGACCCATAAGAATGTTCAGTATGGGAAGAATAATGTGGTGAAAGGCAGCACTAGTAACGTTGTTACTAAAATGTAACCATTGATGCTGAAAATCCAGATGAGTCAAGGAAATACGCCTATCATAATAATTACAAAGGTAAAAATCCAATCACTCGGACTCAATGGAGAAGATATCAAAGGTCTAAAAAGGGTATTGTTGCAAGAGCCGACAATAAAGTGTTTGACCCTAAAGATAAGATGGTCGAAACATTTAGGAGACCAGTGAAAGAAAGGTTGTCTCTTCCTCTTGTTGAGAGGAAATTGTTGGAGATGATGAAATGGATTCATACTTCATGGATTCAGAACCAGATTTCGATGTCGTGTGCAATGTAGTTTCCATTCTACCTTCATAATATGACGTAGTGTCTGAAGTCGAAGAATCAGAAAAAGATTACAATCCAAAGGACATGGAGAAATTTAAATCCATGTGTTGCTACATAACAGATTATGACTGTGGTGATCAAGAAAAAGCCATATTTGAAAAATTTAATGGCTATATGAAAGGTCCTCTAAAACCATTATTCATTCAAGCCAAAGTTGATAATATTGGAATCAACAAAGTGTTGGTAGATGGTGATGTTGATGTGAATCTAATGCCTCAATCTTTACTTAAGAAGATTGGGAAATGTGGTACAGGTTTGAAACCTCATAACATAGTCTTGTCGAACTATGAAGGAAAAGTTGGGTTCTCTCTTGGTGCTCTCCAAGTAAATCTAATCGTAGGATCTATCACCATACCAACTTTGTTCATGGTAGTTCCGTTAAAAGCTAATTTCAACTTGCTTTTAGGAAGAGAATGGATACATGGAATTGGTATTGTTCCTTCCTCTATGCATTAAAAAGTTTTGATTTGGAGAGAGGATGGCTCGGTCGAAGATATTGAAGCAGATCAAAGCTACTTTCTTGTTGAAGTCAATAATATCACAAGGAAGACCTTTGAGAAGAGTTTGGAAAAAATAGCGCCATGTTCTTTTGCTGAAGATGGTGATGATGACCAAATTGGCAAGAGTTTTATAAGGCTTGATCCAACCCATGGCTTCATGTTGGAAAAAAAGGTTCTTAACACGGAAATTTTGATGAAAGATCTATTTCCCCTTTCCTGGAGGAATGGTCCAAATGATAATCATGTCTAAGTGAAATACTTGGAACAAGATTAAGGCTTATTTGGCTGAAAAGAAGATCAAAGAGATCTCAAATGCTAAGTCACAACAAAAGATGGTCAGATGAACCATTAGGAAAATGTGATTGAAGCAATGATCAAAAGACCAAAAACTCGGTTACATTTTCATGATCCCAATACAAGTGGTTTTCAGGATATATGGATTCTAACGGAGCAATTGGAAACTACAAGATCGAAAGATAAAATTGGTTCTCATTGGATGTCATTCGTCGGAATAGTTAATGTCAAAACTTGCAGAAGACATCCAAATTTTCAAATTCTTCAAATCTTAGTGAGCCATGTTTCTCAATTCTTGGTTACCCCAAGTTATTTATGTCCTGAAATTGCTTACATTTCAAATTTTTGCCATTAAAAATTTGTCAAAGGAATCATCTTTGTGACATTAAAATGTTTTAACATAAACGGCGAATATTTGAGAAATACAAGTTTGTTGCAAAACAAATACAACTTTGAAGGAGTAATATTTTGTCGAGAAATGAAAACTTGGTATTAAACTCAAGTCAAAGATTAATGCTAAGAAAGAAATTGCTAACTCATCAATGATTGTCTGAGTATTGCAAGGAAAGCATGGAAATCAAAATGGCATTTTCATTTAAATTAAAAGCCAACTAATGGGCTGAAAAATAATATCAAAACATGGATAAAACCACTGACGACTGATTAATCACATCAGTTGTTGAAAATTTATTTTGGCCCTAAACACGCATTACCATAAGAAGTTGAAATCCAAAAAGCGGAAACGCTCAAGGAACCAGGCAAGCTCGAGATCAAGGCGACAAGAGAGGGAAAATTTTGTCACAAGGTAGTCTTCATCTGCACCTGGGAAAGGTGAGTTGGTACGTCGAATTCTTATGATCCCTTCACAATCTCTGTTGGGAGGACAAGAGAATCGGTAACTCAGGCCTAAAGGCATAGGCCTAAAGCAGAGAACATTCCACGCAAAATGTAGATCTGCCGTATTCAAGATGGTGTCCCTACAATTAGCGAGTTGACGCCGATTAAAGAGGTTCCGAAAGGCAGAGAGTATATGGCCCTGTGGGAGCCATGTTTCATCGCTTTTGCCAGAATGAGTTTTATCTCCTCCAGGTCAGGCCAGATTTGTTGGAGTTTAAAAGCGGCCAACGCTACACTGTAGGATGCGTGACCACTTTTAGATAACCTCTGCACAAACCGACGTTTCGCTACACCTGGTAAGGGATCAACAATGTACCATAGATAGTCTCTATTTAGTGCCCTGAAAGTTATCTTCTTGTTAGCAAATTGGTGATGGCATTTAGACGTCATACCAAAGTTCAGAAGATCTTGTACTCCGGAAGCAGCAACTTTCTCAGTAACTGTGATGAGAAGTTTCTTTGGGAGTCTACAATTTCACAGGAATTCTTCTTTTCTGGTGCATGAATTGAAGAATGCAAATGGAGGATGTTTTATGGGAAGAACGAAACAAGGGATTTTATAGAAGGAAGAAGGTATCTACCGCGATATGTTTGGTTTGCGGTTTCTATACGTGGTAACCATACAAGGAAGGGAAGTTAACTTTTAGAGTTAGTGGGAAGTTGAAAAAGCTCCGCAACAGAAATCCTAAGAAGGATTACTCTTTGAAATACTTAGAGTTTTCTCAAAAAAATGCCAATTCTCTCCTTTGAATATATTCAGTCGAAAATGGCATTTTTGGGGGGCAATTTGTTAGCTGGTAATTTCACCAGCCTCATTTATTATGGTCAACATTAGTTGACATTTACTCTTGGAGGAATCGAAGTCCTTTCCTTCAGAATTGAGGAGTTTCGACGATATGTGGACTTAATATGAAAAGGCCTAAAAGCTCAGCGTTCAACAGGATACAAGCCGAAGGCGCAAAACCGTCGAAGCCAAATAACTGCCTTTGAAGCGGGAATATTCGAAATTCAAAAGAGAAGCGGTTTCCTCAATGGAGAATATGGGAGACAAGTGGTTGTCTACATGGAAGGAGTGTTGATCGTGGGATTTGTTTCTTTCCAAGTTATTTTCTTTGTATAAATAAGAGTTTTCCATATGGAAAACGGGTCGCAAATCACCTATACAGAATTCTAAGAACACTCGAAGTACCGGCGCAAAAGAAAAGAGTCATAAAGAATGTATGTAAAGGATTTGTCGAACCACTTTTATTTTTAAAGCATTTGCATTTTACCTTTCCTTTAAGTTTCTGAAACTTAAACTTAATGCCTTTATTTTCCCTTTAAAACCCTTTTTCTGTCGAAAGATACCATACCGTCTCGTCCCGTTCGTGAAGCAACCTACGAACTAGATGAACGCACAAAACAAAAATGCACAACATTTCCTAGGATCTCTGGTTTGATCCTTCTCGTAATAATCAAAACCAGCCTGTATTGTTCGCCAAAAACACCGGTGAACATATACCAACAGACGCAGTCGGAAGCGTAGGCTAGCAAATGCTAAACCTTGACTGAAAAGAAACAAGTTTGCAAGCGACAAACTTGTTAAAATAGGAAAGCTCTCTAAAATATTATTTAATGAAATAAAAGCATCCTCTTAGACTACAAATGTTAAGCTTAAATAGGGAAATAACAAAACCCTAATGGACCAAAAATAACAAACTAAAACAAAAGCATAAAATTACTAATATTGGGCGAAAATAAAAATACTATAGAGATACTAAGGAAACTCTCCTACATCAAGAATGAGTGCATATAATGTAACGATTCATAAATGAGGGTCAACAAACGTGTGATGACTGGTCTAATCGGCAAAAAAAGTGGTTATTAAGTTATTATTGCTAAGCAATTAACCGTCCAAACTCTAACCTATTTTTTTCTTTCAAAAATACTCTTTGTTCGGATTATGAACTCTGCACCAAGTTTAATGAACGTTCAGATTATATAATCTGAACACTTGTATTGCCCAGATTTTTAAAACAACAATGGTGTATATTATTAAGATAACATAATTGAAAATAAGAAAAAAAAATAAAAATAAATGTAATATATAGAAAAGTAAAGAGACAAACATGATACAAATTCTCATTTTATTATTATATAAATACTTTCATAGTACATTTACAATAAAATTCAAGCTTATTACACAAAATTGTTAAACTTTTAATCCTAAACCTGTGATGGAAGAAGATGGAGGGTGGAGGAGAGGAAGATGGACGGGGAATGAGGATGGGGTAAAGTTTGTTTTCTTTCTAGGAAAAAGGAGACTTTGACGGTAAACCTAACACCCAAACTAATTTAACCTTACACCTAAGCATATAGAAAATTTCAAGAATGGGACCATCACCTTTCACCGTTCATACAATCCATAAAATATTAGAGTAACCTTTTGTATGAAAGGCCAACAGTGGAAGAACATTACAGAATAAAATAGAAGAGAAGGAGGAAATGCGAGATGATGGAACGAGAAATTGTGAAGGATTGATGGGTATTTATAGAGGAGAATTTGTGAAGAATGAGTGCATATAGTGTAACGATTCGTAAATGAGGGTCAACAAATGTGTGATGACTAGTCTGACCGGTCAAAAAACGTATTCAATGAGTTATTATTGTTGACCAAGTAACCGTCCAAACTCTGATCTATTTCGGATTATATAATCTAAACTCCTCCAAGAAATGTTCAGTGTATATATCCCGGATAGATTAATGACTCTGTTAAAGTTCGTACTTTATAGGGTGAGGGAAGGTTCATATTATATAATCCGAAACTATTAAGTACAAGATTTTATATGTGGTCCACGTTGCACCGAGAGTTTCTGTGGTCTACGACACACAAAAACTTCTATAAATTAGCGTGCATGTGTTGTAAGCCACACCAAATAATCATGGACACTTCACTCATTGATATGAACACCAAACTAGCTTTAGTCTATTACAACGGGGTGAAACCCCATCTGTTCAGGGTCCGAAATGATGTCACCCTCTCTAGATTGAAAGATCAATTAGATCAACTCAAACACAAAGACACAAGGAGGGTGTACGATGTTGATTATCGACGTCCATCGATCAACTCAGTCGAAAGAGTACATTTCAGCCAAATGAAGCTCAAGAACGACGACGTGAGAACCATGTTCTCGATATTTTGTCAGTACAATACTAAAAGATCGATCATGTTGAACGCTTCTTTAGTCAGGTCTTTCGAAGATATTCGGAAAATTTGATTTGGCCTATGATCTACGAAGAAATTAGGGCTCTGATTGAGGAACCAAACGAAGAAGATAGGTTGGTTAATATGTGATATATTATGTTTTGTTTTATTATGTACTTTAAGTTACTGAATTAAGTCGTTTGATGTATTTAAGATTGTTATATTTATTGTATGTCACTGAAATTAAATTATATGTGTTAAAACTCATACTTTGTAGGGTCAAAGCCCAATTCAGATTATATAATATGAACCTGTTAAGTACAAATTTTTCTATGGTGCACATTGAAACGACAGTTTTTGTAAAACATAACAAAGAACTATGAAAAATTATCTGGCACATATGAACATCGAGATATTGTTATGAGCTAGATCTTGCTGCCTTGACAATATAAATTTGTTAGTTGGCAAGACAACATGATCAAACTAAAAAAAACCTCTTGAAACACCTTGTCTTTCATCATTATTCTGCATATCTGAATACGAAGAGGTTGTTTTGAACTTGATCCATTTTCCATGTCGATAGATATATGTGGGTTAGCAGGTCAGGTGGATCAAGTTCAAAAACACCTCTTGGAACACCTTCTCTTTCATCACCACTTCTTTTATTATGTTGTCTTAGGCTGTTGAACTATGTCGTTTACTTTTTTCTTGTGCTATTTACCATGTAAATCCTCCAAAGATTAAGGTTAAACACAATATAGGACAGTTCGGATTATATAATATGAAATGTTGTTGAGGATTTCGACATATATAATCTGAATCATCTCAGACTGTGGATAGTGGAGTTACACCAACGGTTTGTGGTGTGTTTAATGTTGTTTTTGGTCGGTTTAGGCATAGTAAACGGTTCCTTTCACCGTAACTACAATCTATGATAAGTTTATGAAAATAGCCTTCTATGCTTCAACATATTTATTCCTTCTTCACTTCTCATTCATTCGTACATTTTATTTCTCATTTTTTTAGTTAGGGGTGCTTTATGATATCATTGTCACTTTTGACCACTCATACGATCCATGAAATTGTTGTGTAGTGTTTTGCGGGGATCGTACGACTGTCGGGAAAGACTTTTGACATCAATTACAACACATTTTTTTGGTTTTACTACAATTCGGATTTCATAATCCAAATAAAGGGTATTTTTATAATAAAAAATAAATAATAGGGCACGTGAGAAGTTAATGAGGTGGGAAAAGTAATAATCAAACGGCTTAAATGCTCAATTGGTCTCTTAAATATTTATTTGGTATCGATTTGGTCCCTTAATTAAAAAAAAAAGATTCTTTGAGTACTTTATCTTTATCTCTGTTCCCTTTTTTGGTCCCTTATGTTAAATAAATTCAAAAAAATGTTGGGATTTGTATTATTCATCTTCTTCCTTCTCCTTCCATCCTCTTCTTCATGATCTTCATCATCAACAACACACCAACCCAGAAAAAAAAAATCTTTTTCATCATCATCTTCATCAAATCTATTAACATAATCAATTTCATATCTCAATCAATAACCAATTTTTCATCATCATCATCATCATCATCTAAACCCTTTATCATCATCACCAATCCTTCACTAAAACCCATTTTCGGATCTAAACCCATCATCATCAATCCTTCAAAAAAACCAACCCATTTTCGGATCTAAACTCATATGTGTTGAATCTATGTTCTCCATCTCAAAAAGCATAAAGCTTTCAACTGTGAATCTTTCCAAAGTTCTCACGTTCATTGCATTTTTTTATTTTTGCTATTCCAAAGTTTTGTGCAGTTGTTATTTTTTTTTTTTTGTTGCTGTTTTTTCGGTACTATAGATGGGGTTCGGAGGAAAACGAAAATGAAGATGGGTTTTTTTCGGCAACTGTGCAACTTGAAATCATTGAGTTTTGGAGGAAAAGGAAAATGGAGATGGGGAGATAGATGGAATGGAACAAAAGTTGTTGTGGTTGTTGGTGATGAAGGTTTGATTTGATGTAATTTTGAAGATAATTGCTTTTTTTTTTTTGGGTTTAAAAGGAACCAATGGTGATTGCTTTGTTGTTTGTGTTGATGAGAGAGATTAAGATGAAGAATTTTGTTGTTGGGTTGTTGTTGTCGTTACTGCTTTCTGTTTTAGTTGGAAAAATTGGTTATTGATTAAGATATGAAATTGATTATGTTTATAGATTTGATGATGAAAAAGTTTTTTATTTCTGGGTTGGTGTGTTGTTAATGATGAAGATCATGAAGAAGAGGATGGAAGAAAAAGGAAGAAGATGAATAATATAAACCCTAACGTTTTTTTTTAATTTATTTAACAGAAGGGACCAAAACAGATAACAGAGATAAAAATAAAGTACTCAAACAATCTTTTTTTTTAGTTAAGGGATCAAAGCGATACCAACTAAATACTTAAGGGACCAATTGAGCATTTAAGCCTAGTCAGACAGTTATCCCATAAACAAGTTCATGTACATTAGAATCAAATTATCTGATTTTTCAGCAATATCATGAGCCAACATAAAAGAAACCACTCATACATGATAAAGATTTGAGTTTTATTTT
>Ga0099826_10001067_pt1 | contig 15543 bp, 9 predicted proteins | sample Mtrugardesep15_FD_76830 | JGI IMG/M metagenome (GOLD analysis project Ga0099826, IMG submission 76830) | Root nodule microbial communities of legume samples collected from California, USA - M. trunc garden sep15 | ecosystem: Host-associated > Plants > Roots > Nodule | place: USA: California... | reverse complement strand
GTGAAAGTTTCTCGAGCAGTGCAAGGGAGTTTATGGGCTGATTCACAGAAACAAGACAATAGTTCAAGGTACTGATTATTGACTTTTCATACTGGATATCACCAGACTTAATTTTCCTAAGAATTGTTTCATAGTCATGATTTGTCATTAAAGATTTGTTTCTTTGAACTTGTTGCGGGATTTACTGTTTAATGTACTATATTCCCCAATCCTTCATTGGATTGGACTTAGGAGGATAGGATGTTATTTCCTTTTAGTATTTCTGATTCAGATAATGAAAGTTTTTCTTAGGGCCCCTGACATAGACATATCAGAACTTGAGACCCTGTTTTCAGCAGCATCTATTTCTGACGGAAATAGTACTAAAGGTGGAATTCGGCGTGGTCCTAATATTAATAAACCTGAGAAAGTACAATTGGTAAGCTACTCCTCATTGGCATAAATTATTTTACTACCTTTTGCTTAGAGTTTATATGCAATATGCTTGATTATAATTGTAATATTATGTAATTGTGATTGGGTATCAGTATCACTGAAGTTTAAAATGGCAATAAACCGATATTAAGCATCAAAACTGTAGTCTCTAGAGATCCAGAGACTTTTTCTGGTATTGCTAATTGCATATCTTTCAAAAAAGGGACTGAGTACAGGAAATTTGATTACTGATGTTTTATATTGGATTTTATTGGTATGCAATTTTCTGTTGAAACAAATATTTCATATTGCAATTTGCATGGGTGTTAAGATATGTTACCTTAGTATTATTATGTCCTCTCTAACTTAATTAAATTAAGATACCTTAATTCTTCCATTTTTGTGACAAAATTTCTTTGTCTGATTTATTTAGTATCTGATTGATAAAATAAATCAGTAACTAAATCCAAATTTTCATTTTTTTTCCACTGCCAGGTTGACTTGCGTAGAGCATATAATTGTGAAATAATGCTCTCTAAAATCAAAATTCCTTTGCCAGATATGCTTGTAAGTTTCTTTATCCTTGCGTTCAGTTTATTTTGGAATTTGTAGTTTACCGGATGAAATCACCTCTGTTATTCATGTTTCAGATGTTTTTCTCTGTTGTACCATATCACAAATATATAGTTAGATATTTCCTTCGCTTTTGAGTCTTCAGAGATATATGCATGCTATATTTAGATAGAGTCCTATAGTGTTGATTTATCCATGTAGCTCATTAGTGTTGTTGATATTGAATGTTATTTATGGGCAATATTGTAGAGTTAATGCTCAATTCAACCCTTTTAAAGGATACTCTGTGTTGGAATTGCATAGGAGAATTAATAAACTGAAGTATACGGGCGTTAGAATTAATAAACTGAAGTACATTTATTAATATTAATATATATCTTTAAAAATAAAGAGAGCGTGTTAATATCATGAGTCTTGCTATAAGGTTTTGGAAGAGAGTAACTAAGTAGAGATTAAGACAAGAGACTCACATCTAGGAAAATCAGTTTGGTGTTAGATGGCTTTATTTTTTCATATTTCCTCTTAACATTTTTCATTTTTATTGGTTTTGTTTTGGTTCCAGAACGCAGTTTTGGCATTGGATTCTTGTGTTCTGGATATTGATCAGGTTGAGAATCTCATCAAGTTCTGTCCCACAAAGGAAGAGATGGAGATACTGAAGGTACTCCTCTCCTCTCTCGCATAATAACCTATAAAACGTTTTGTGAACTGCAATCTGTGACATTATTTAATTTCATACATTTGAAAGTAGAAAAACTGAATATTAATAGAAAAAGATACTAAAATTATGAGTAGCTGTGTTTTTTAATGGGGAAGTAGGAAATAGTCTTTTTATATTTCTTGGCTAAAAATCTTTCTATTTTCAGAACTACACTGGGAACAAGGATATGCTTGGGAAGTGTGAGCAGGTTCTCTCTTTGATACTCTTTTGTCAAAGAATCCTTGCAAATTCTGTATCTCGATTCTAACAAATTTTTATTTTAATATTTTAATCAGTTTTTCATGGAGCTGATGAAGGTTCCACGAATAGAATCTAAGTTAAGGGTGTTTGCTTTTAAAATCACCTTTTCTGGTCAGGTATGGTGTCTAGGTTACCGTTACACGTGCATAGTTTTGCAATCTACTGCTGTTATTAAGACATGCTTAAAGACTTGTTTTTTTTGTACTTTTACAGGTGAGCGATTTAAGGAAAAATTTGAATACAATCAATGATGCAACCAGAGAGGTACTGTTTAATGGATCTTGTCATTGACAAACATGTACCATTATTGGGCTGCATCGTTATATCATATTATCATTTCTTGTGCTTGCAGGTTAAAGAATCGGTAAAATTGCGTCAAATAATGCAAACTATTCTTACATTGGGCAATGCTTTGAATCAGGGAACAGCACGAGGTATCTCTATAAACTCTTACCTTACTTGAATGTGTTTTTATTTGAGTTGGGTATTTGGTTTCCAGATTCATCTCAATATATTCGACAAAATAAGAAAAGTTATCTTATGCCGTTTAGCTTACATTTTCTATGTTGCTCAATGCAGGTTCAGCAGTAGGATTCAAATTGGACAGCCTTCTCAAATTATCTGATACCCGTGCAAGAAATAACAAAATGACTTTAATGCATTATTTGTGTAAGGTATATATGTCAAAATCTTCAAATAATACTTGCATTATATTATTTTATCTTTAAGGTAGTCGTGGACAATCCCGATATAATATTACCCACATAAAATATTATGTGAAAGACAAGAATTTCCATTTCCTTTTTGAAAAAAGCTGTTGCTCTATCTTCTGATAATAAGGCTATTTTGTTCGTTTTCTGGGTATTATTCGAGGCCTGTGTAATCGAGTTTATGTAACTCTTGGGTCATGCTTGATTTGTTGGTGATTTTTGCTTTTAGTTGACATTGTTTTCACAAATGATTACGAAAATGTCAGCTTATTTTCACATTGTTATTTAATTTTCTTATATTTACTTTATGTTATTCAAGTTTTTACTTTTTTATATTTTCTTTGTGTTCAATATAGGAGTATTTTATCCATTTTGGTTCAATGTTATTTCATGCAATGTTATCAAAATTTTGCCATTTGTTTTCCATCGACGTTGCTTTTGATGCTATACCTTCGCAGAATTTTCCCCCTAATTCTAAATATTTTATTACTTTCATGCTAGCTTCTTGCTGAAAAAATGCCAGAATTGATAGATTTTGACAAGGATCTTGTCCATTTGGAAGCTGCTTCTAAGGTATTCTCTTTGATACTAATGCTTTACGTTCACTTTATAATTTCACGTGTTAAGTTAGTTGTTTATTGATTGGTGCCCAATCCAATATCTAGATCCAACTAAAAGCATTAGCTGAAGAAATGCAAGCTGTGCATAAAGGTTTAGAGAAAGTTGAACAAGAACTCACTGCTTCTGAAAATGATGGTTCTATATCTTCAGGATTTCGCAAGGTACTGAATATTGAATACAAATGGTAGCTTTTATACTTATCTGAAATGAGATATATTGCTGTTAATTAAAGATACTTTTCTGCTAGAAAAATGCTTCTCTTACTGAGTCCAATTTTCAACTATCATGCATCGAGCTAATTTTGTTTTTGTATAACATGTTTTATTGCCTGATGAGGAAATCCTTGATTTCTTTGTTAAAACAACTGACTGTATGTGCTCATGATTTTCTGGGTAATTTTCTCTTGCTCAGGTGTTGAAGAATTTTCTTGACTTTGCCGAAGCTGATGTGAGGTCACTTATATCATTGTATGCCGATGTGGTGAGTCCTGTTATAGTTTATATCTTTTCTCCCTCCTTTTTTCAGAGTGTTGTTCTAGGATGGTGAGTGATTGCCTACTAAGAGAAGAGTTGAATGCACTATATACAAATATAGACAGGGCTATGTTGATAACTTACTCTTCGAATTGCTACTTATTGTTTTTTGTTTTGAAACTTTCTCTTCCAGGGAAGAAATGCCGATTCTTTGTCCAAATACTTTGGGGAGGATCCAGCCAGGTGCCCCTTTGAACAAGGTCTGTTATTCGGTTTTAAATCACAAAGCAAATAGTCGCCTAATGCTTTGATCGGCTGATCACACATGAATTACTGTTTTTGTTTTATTTTAAAGATTCTGTCACGATTTTTTGACTTTCAAACCTGTGCTATTGTTGCAGTGACACAAATACTTGTTGTCTTTGTAAAGACCTTCAACAAGTCAAGGGAGGAGAATGAAAGGCTAGCAGATGCGGAGAAAAAGAAATTAGAGAAAGAAGCCATGAAGGAAAAGACAGCAGCAAATAACACACATTCTAGAAAAGACGTGGTTCGATAGAGATATATTATAAACAAGCATGAGGCACGATTACTTTCAGTTCAAGCATGCTGAAGTTGAACTGTACAGTTTGCACTCAAATGCAATTCATGCGTTTTTGCATGCATGCACTATTGGGGATCTATATGTTCTATGACAATGCTGGCCGTTGGATCAAGGTGCGTGCATCTCCCCTTGTGCTAGTGGTAAAGGGGAAATAAATCAACAAGCTGGAGGTCTTTTGTAATTATACCACAGAGCAACTAATGTCTAATATAGAAAAATCATTATGCTCATGCTTAGTTATATTTCATGAGGCATTTTGCTCCTCTTTAGAATAGGGGCCATAATATTTTTTATACACTGATGAGTTCTTCGGTCTTCTCATGTATATATATGTCAACAATTTCTTTTTTGCCCATAATGAGTTCCTTTTAGCTTTCTTTCACAAACTCTTTCACATTTTGAACTCAAAAACCATTTTGAATTGATTCTACCTTGAAAAATGTAATTTTGATATGTTGGTTATTTTAGAGTTAATTACATTGGTTATATTTATTTATGAAGTTTTGCAGTTTTGAAATACTAACAGAATCACGTATAAAATATAATTGTTCAAAGTGTACAATTGGATGTGAAAGAAGAATGTAAGGTCTAGAAATGTTGGTGATTTTGATACAATTTGGCACCTTATAAATCTTACATAGGAATTGAAACAGATTGTTGCTCTGAGGCTTCTAATTTTTTTGTTTTTTCCTTTTCAAGCAAGTAAAGTCTCTCTGCTTCTGGAATTGCCTGTATGATTGTATGTAACTTGAAATTTAACTCATCCACCTTTTCCACGAGTCTGTCATTTGTAAACATTCCTAGAATAACAGTTTGGATGGTATCCCAGCTCTCTATTATTGGTAAAGCAATAATCACAGCAGAACCTATTGTACCCCATCCTATAGCAATCACAGCCCAGAAAAAGAAGTACCCTTTGCTGAACTCCCCTGTGATAATGAATAAACAAACATGTGTTATTTTGCAAGTTGTCACATTGATTGTATAAGATACCAAATGAGATATGTTACCTGTTTTGAAGTTTGACAAACTTTCTTGCTTATATTTGCGTCAAATAATGTAATATTTAGAATGTGTAGAGGAAGAAAAATTATAATTCAAACTACTATGAGGGATTTTGGGAGGAACTTTTTCCACCCGCGAGTCATTTCAGATGTACACGGCTAAAAAAAAACACAATTTTGGTTTCGTCTCGATGTGTACTTCCTAACGAAAACATTATTTTTTAACCATTTAGAAGTATACTTCAGAATTATATGTGATTTTTGTGAAATGTAAGGTGGTGGAAAAAGCCTAAATGTGAAGAGAAAATCATAATGCAACTCAAAGTTACCTGCAGGGAGGGAAAGAATAGGCCATAGTATAACTATCAAAACAGTGAAGCCAATACCCCATTTCACAATCCAAACTTTAGCCCTTGTTAACTTTTCTTCTTTAAACTCTTCCACTGGCAAATCAGTCCTTTCCTTTTCAACCACAGTAATTTGTTTGGTAGTACTCCAATCATAGTTCTGAGGCCACAACATACTACAAACAGCATGAACAACTCCTCCAGTTAGTATAGAAACAAGGTTTCCAGCAAGCATTGGTGCATTTCTTCCACTTGTATCAAGGTTTATCTTTCCGTACTCTATCTTTGTAACAGACAACCATGTGATTACTCCAAGAACACAACCAAATACTGTTCCAAGAATTGCTCCAATTGCATTTGCTTTTCTCCATAGAAGCATGAAAGCAATAGGAATAACTGCTGAACCAATCAAAACTCCCATTGCAAGGTACATCCATCCTAAAGAAACTCCTGCTTTGTTTAGTATAACTGCTAACAATCCCATGAAACATCCAAACCCTAGGACAACCATCCTTGATACTCTGAGGATTTTCTTTCCACTTGCATTAGGGTTTATGTAAGTTCTGTAGATATCATATGTGCATAATGAGGACACAGCAATCAGCTCTGATGAACCAGCAGAAGTCACTGCCCTGATAATAAGTATATTAAAATAATCAGGAAAGAGAATAATTATTATTAATCAGCAGAAGTCATTTCAGTCTAAAATTGTTCTGGACTAATGTGATACAAAAATTTCAATTTTAGGGGTCAATTTAAAATGATAATAATTTCAGGAACTAAATTACTTAAACCTAGAGTTCATGTACTAAATTGATGATTCACTATGTTATTAACCTTTTTGATATTCCAATCTTGTGTAGACAAAAGTATTTCCAAAAGGAAACAGATTGTAACTTACATAAAAAGCATGGTAAGAAGAAGAATTGATCCACCTTTCCCCATCAAAGCTACAGCAGTAGCTGGAGGAACCAGTCCACGACCAGCCTCACTTTCATTTAGTGGTAAATCAAGGGCCAGTGCTCCCAAACCAAGTGATGTAGCCAAAGAAAATGGCACTGCAAACCAGACCAAGCCTCCCAACAAGTAGCCCTTGTGAGTTGATGAAGGCCTTGCTGCAATAGCACTCACCCAATAGCCCTAATTATTTCACATTTAAAGAATCAATAATGACTAAACAAATTATAATAGAATAAGATGACTTAATTAGCTATATAAACCTTTCATCATGCTATCCCTTTAATCATACTTTTTATTTCATCATGTTATTTTAGCCATATAAAAAGTGGTATTTAATGTATGTCTAATGTGATATTGTGATTTATTGTTAAACGTCATCGTTGCTCAGTAACTGACACGAACAAATTGTAAACCGTAGATTATTCAATAGAAATTCAAGTCATGCTTACGTTGTCAACAAAAACGGTGCCAAAGTTGCCAACAATGTTTATAATCCCAAAAACTAAGCCACCTGAACTAAGCATTGTTAAGTAAGAGCCTTTGTGATTTCCACTAACAGGACCACAAGATTGCCCATGGTGTGATATAGGATCTTGGCATGTTCTTGATTTGCTTGCAACTTCGAGCAAGCGGTTGTAAACAACACTCGGACTACCAAGCTCACTGCTAGAAGTATAGACCAGGTACACAAAAATGACCAAAACAACGTGCACTGAAAATTGAAAATAAAGAAATACACAGTTTAAGTATAAGACTTAAATGAATCAAAATGACCAGGTACACATAAATGAATCAGAATGTTAATGGAACAGTGTAATATTTTTTACACTGTCCATCAATTATAACCATTAGATCACTAAAAATATTTGATATTAATCATATCTACTGTAAAAGTCATACGAAAGGCTATTGTGATTTTGATCAAATGTATAGAAAGTTTACATCGACCATGTATCAAAATTAATCTCAATGTTAATACTTTTGAGGTAAAAGTGATCAAGTTGAAGTTGTACCTATGACAGAATGTATATAGCTTGCTAAGAATGTGGCCTTAAGTCCACCGGCTAGTGTATAGACAATTACTCCAAGTGGTATTAGAAAGCTAGCAGCATAAATGTTGACTCCAGTTAATGCATTTACAACAGCAGAACCACCGAGAAGTAACATAGCCGTTACAATTATATTTGTCATAAAGCAGAAGAAAAGGAACACAATGTGTGCTGAAGTCCCCCATCTGAGGTAAACAAACATTGATATTACATTAGAATAACAAAAAATAACAATACATTGGCTTAAGCATTTTGCAAAACATGGAGAAAAAAAGAGTAATAACTATGCACCTATGCTAAATAGGTTTTACAGACATGTTTGATCATACTTCATTATCTTTCGACATCATAATATTACTTCTTAAAACATGTTTACCCCATGACATAATAATGAAATATGATCGTATGTCTATGTAAAAAAAGCAACATACCGAGCTTTGACAATTTCACACACAGTATGAGCATATGGAGCCTTTCTTTTAATCTCTATAGCCATAATTCCAAATAACATTACCTGATCACAGTCAAATCTCAGCCTTATTACACTTTCCATTTTCCAAATTCCAATATATCAAAACTGAGTTAAAAAAAACTTTACATATCTTAGCCTTATAATATAAACTCCTTACCTGGATGGTAGCTCCACTAGCATACCAGAAAGGTCCACTAACCCCATACTCCCAAGCAACATTAGAGCTTTGCAGGATTGTAGCAGCCCAAGTCCACTGCAGAACAAACAAATTGAATGTTACCATAAGGGATAAGAAAATGTAACTAATTTGAGGTTTGTATAAGTGTGGAATAAGAGACTGTTGAATCTATCACCTGAGACACTATGACACTAGCAATGAGTCCTGTCTTAACATTTCTTCCTGCTGTATTGAACCATTCCGAGGTGTGGCGGGACCCAACATACCTCTTCTCTAGCCATACCTGTCCAATAAGAATGTTTGTATCAAACACATTCAACATGGCACCAAATGAATGAATTTGGTTTAGTTTGGAACACACTTTAAACTTGTAGGTGGAAGGACTAAGGTTTGATCCCCCACATTTCACATTTTCGGGGAAGGAAGGTGTGCTTTAAGTTATTTTCATAAACTATAACTTACGAAAATAAGGTAAAAACAGGTTATGTACATGTCATAAGCCTCTTTTGTAAGCTCTCTCTCAAACAATCTCAAGAATGCACATGGCAATCGAAAAATTCAAATAAACCAATCCATATGCCATAAGCCTCAAACCGATGATTAGTCCTATAGTCAGCCAAAGGGTCGGAACTGTGAGATACCTCGGATTCTGTTGGTGAGCCAAGGGCTATGATTATGGTTTTAAACAAAATAAATAAATAAATTGAGCATGTCTTCGAATTATGAAAGTGTGCTTACTATGAGAAAAACATGGTGGAACTGGAATGTTATGAAGTGATTTTCTACTTGTACAACATATAAAAAAGGAAGACACTTATTTAAGGATTATTACTAACCAAGAAAGAAGTGAAGAGAGCAAAGAAAGCACCAAAACCAAGAATGATAGAATATCCAACTCCTTGATTAAGCACAGGTTTGCCTTCAAAGAAACTTGCTTGTCTCACACATCCACCTCCATTTTCATGATAGTATTTGCTAGAAAATTCAAAGGGTGGACACTGTGATGAAGAAGCCATGAAAGAAATAACTGTTTGATTTAATTATTTGATGTTATTTATCATCATTCAATGAAACTATAATACCTATGCAGCAGCTTTTTTTCCTAAGTATTGAGTCATTTTTTAACAAATGATAGCGGAAATTTAGAGGCTTATCTCTATTGAGTAGTAAGTCAAACTAAGAAATATAGGTATGTAAGTATAATATTGTTATTGAAATCTCAAAGGAATCTAAAGGGTGGATTCCGTTCATAGGGTCCAACTTTTGAATCTTCTTACACAATTATTGCCTAAGGAGTCTCCTTTATTTTATTTTTTGCTTAAATCGATATCTTCCACACATAATTTTAGAGACTAATCACTCAAGTCGATTGAGACCGCAACAAATGATAAAACTCTCTCAAAAGCTTTAATATTTGCACAATTATTGCATTTCATTTTTGGATTCATTATTGTTGTTATTATTATTGTCGTGGTGGTCAATTTATAATCAGCAGAAAAAGTTGACCAATGACTATAATAAGAATAAGAATGTGATGAGAATCCTGAACCAATACGTTAGCTGAAGCAATAATGTTCTATCTCTTCAAATCAATGATAATCAGAAATATGAATCATCGTATCATCTGAATGGATTTGTAACTTTTTCTTTCTTTCCAACTTTTATCCTCCATAGGAGGTGAGGTAATCTTGTTCAAAATTTTGTTAAATACTGCCAGTATTTTATTACTTCCTCGGGTCATTATTAAATGCGACACTTACATTACCATCAATAAAAAATTATAGAGTTTTATTTTTAAAAGAAAAATTGTTAGAATTACATTCTCATGTAAATTAGAAACATTAATTGATATGGCGTAACTTCCTTCAAAAAAAAATTAATTGATATAGCATAACTAAAAAATTTGAGTGATTGTCTATGCAAAATTGTTTTATACCGTCAGTTCATCACAATTAAACTTTATGAATAATTATTTGACTTATGTATTCTTGTTGAATTTCTTTTTTTTTTTTTACAAGTTCTTGTTGAATTTGTTGTTAATTTGTTTCAGAATCCCTCATGTGTATCATGAACGTAAATTCAATTATATTGCTAATTAATTTATATGAATAATTATTTGACTTATGTATTCTTATTTACTACCTATGTCCTTATATATAAGACTTTTTTGTTAAAATTACGGGAATTAAGAAAGTGGATATTTGTATTAAAGTAGTTGATAATCACTATTGTTTTTACAATTTTATCCTTAAGAAAAAGAATTAGTTTATGTTTTCCATATGTTATTTATTGCTGATTGAAGAAAAAGATGTATAATAAATAGGAGCATGTATGTAAAGAAATAATTAATGTAGTTGAAATTAGCAAATGGGTCTTATAAAAAGGAACAAAAAAAAATTCTCAAAAGAGTTTTATAATTAAGGACGGAGGTAATAATTTGTTTCAGGAACATGAAAAAAGCCCTCAGGTGTATCGACAGCCGTAAAAAAGTAACCAACCTCAAAATACTTTATGGTTTGTTTGGTGGGCATGATAGGGAGATAAGATATGAAAAAAATTATATTATCTTATTTAAATCTCTTGTGTGTTGCACCAATAAGATTTGATAAATTAAACATGTTACTAATCTTATCATATTTACTCTTTATTATTTCTATCCTTAGTTTTTTTGTTGGATTTATGGGTTAGCAATTGATAGAATTTCTCAAAGGAAAAAACTTAAGTACAATTTAGGATGATTTCCTCAAATCCTTAATTTTCTTAAAGTTTGTTATATCCAAAAAATAATAATTATTTTTAGTTAAGAATCATAGGAAAAGTTGCTAATGAATTGTACCTAAGTTTTGTGCTTTCTCAAACCTATCAAAACACATAAACACTCCTTCTTTCTCTGGTCTCTGCTGCCTCTATTCTCATCCCGCTCTCGTCGTATATTTTTTTTTGTTTTTAAAAAGTTAAATTCACCCATCCAAATTAACATTCGAGAGAATCGAACATGAGACCACACACTCCTAAATCTCAAGCCAATTACAGCACATCTTATAATATTTTCAACCTTCCATTTCTTTTCTTTTGGTTCGGTTTGTTGATCATTTTTCACCTTTTTTTTCAATTTTTATGTCCATCGATAAGATAATTGAATCGCCCTTTTTGTTCAATTGGTGCATCGATTTCACCTTTTCTTTTGCAATGCTATTCCATTTTTCTATCAATTGAATTCCCCTTTTTGTTTTGAAAAATTAATCCTCTTTTTTCAATTTCTTTTTTAATCGATTGTATTCTCCTATTTGATTTTTGTTTAGTTTACTTCTAATCCACTTTTTACAAAAAAAATAAAAAATAAAATTGTCGTCGATTAAAATGGAATTGTTTGTTTGGTTGAGTTTTTTCATTTGTCTTAGCCCTTTGTAAAAAAAATATACACCAAACAACTGATAAGATAAAACAATAATATTCTTTTTCATATCATTTGTGCATCAAACACATGATAGGATAAGAGTTTATCCAGTCACTATCATATCTTATCTTTATGAAATTTCGTATCCTATCATGTTCCTATCTTATCATGTACACCAAACGGACCCTAAGAAGATATCGATTGGTTTTGGAGCGTAGTTAGTGCTTATGGTCTTTACTGTCTTACAAAGACATATAACAGTCAAGCAGGTCACGATCTCAACAATGCATCTTCAAAGAGGATGCACATAAATATATGCAGTTTTCATCTTCTTATTGGTAAAATGACCATCACTCTAGATGGCGTGTCATGCTTACTACATTTACCATTAGTGGCAGACTTCTCTATCAAGAATAATTAAACAAAGAAGAAGAGGTTGAATATTTTATTTAGTATCTTGGAGTGGATGTAGATGATGACATTGCATAGTGCAACAAACTTCATTTGGGTCGTATTACATTTGGATGGCTTGATCAAATTTACATTGACAGTCTGAGAGATGCAAAATTGCATGTGCATATGAGCACCTCAGAGATATTCACCAGACCTAGTGTATCAGAGCCTATCTACTCTCTTTGGTTAGTGCACCATATACAATGATAAGACTCAATATGTTAGCCATGTCAAGGTGATATCGACCATCGCAAACAAAGGCATTTTGTACTAGTTGATTTTCAAAAGGGAATCCATCAACAAAGCAATATGAAAAGTGTTAGATGATTTCGCAGATTTAGGATGTACCCAAAAAATATCTTGAACATTTTTTGACTCGCCAATTGTTCTATACGTGTAAATATAGTTGTGGTCATCTCAACACTTAAACATATGTTGAATTTATGTTCTTGAAGCTTTGATAGTCTTTTTTGTATATTTGACATGCATCGTAGACTTGTTTTACATCTATAAAATCATATTCTCTTTCGTATTTTAAAGTAGACAAAATATTTCTTGATTGCACCATCTATCTTGTCTTCACAACAACAAGTTCATTCACTTCCACATTTAAACGACAAGCCAAAATATGACCTTCTAACTTTTGCTTCGTCTTATGGTAATGCAATCGAGAAACAACACTAAAACTTCATATTTTGGAATCCTTAAAATAACCAAGAAACCTAAATGAGCATCCACATTTCTTGGGATGTTCACCTTCTTCTTTGTTCATTTGTACTCATGCCTATATCACAACCCAATACAATAAATTTGATTTCTACGATTGAAACAACTATCATATTATTGTTTTAATAGTAAATCCTACTTTGTTGCTTGTCAATGAAACCAATTAATCAACTCATCGCGATCTTGATATTTCATTTCAATGACAAAGTAATTCACACTATCAATAGCATGGACCTCTGGTTCAACATTGCCCGATTTTGAAACAACAAGATGTTCAACCATATATACATATATCACAAAACAAAAGCAAAGTCGTCAATACATTAAAAGCATCTTTCAAACAATTTCATGCTAAAAACCAACAAAAAAAAAAAAGACAAACACTTAGGAAAATTAGTGTAAATGATACAAAGTTAAAAAACACTCAGTTTGGTTCGTATCTCCTCAAGGTTTGCTTTACACACAAAAAAAAAAACAGTGTAAAAGGCACTTCTAAGCTTTTACCTTGTATTTGATCGCAAAATAGTGAAAAATGACCCTATTGAGAAAGAATTGTAATTAGAAAGCCAAAAAACACACAAAATCTCGAACTCATTAAGAAGATTGAAAGTTGAGTGTGATTTTAGCAATGAAAGTACATTTTTCGGTCACAATTATAAGAAAAATCAACATTTTAGATTCATTTATTTAATGATCTATATAATCTATAATAAAGGTTATATACATCATTTATTATAAATTTAAAATGTACGTTAATTTTTATTTATAATAGTGACTCGAGAAAGATGTATAACTCATATTAATCTAACATATAATTATTATTATTTTGTTTGAAGAAATATAACATATAAAAAAGGATTGTTTGAGAATTACCCTCAAAATGTGTCGAATGGAAAATCATCTCATAATTTTTGACAAACAGACCTAATGATATTCTTTCAAAAAAGCCAAACCTAATTATATACTCCCTCCGTCCCAAATTGTATGACGTTTTTGACATTTCATACATATTAAATAATGCAATTAATATTGTGTGGAAAAGAGATATTATGAGTTGTTTTACAAAATTGTCCTTAATAAATAATATGGGAAAAATAAATTAAATAATTGAAAAAAAAAAGAGTAATAAATAGTTAAAATTATAATAAGAAAAGTAACATTAACGTTGTATTTAAAGCGACATAGACAAATTTTTTCCCGAAACAACATACAATTAGGGAGTATTTTTTTAGAGAACCTAAAGATATTTTAATTTGCATTGAAAATAAAGTGTACTACGTATTTATAATATCCACCATATTCTTAAGTCGGTTTCGAACTTTCTATGATGATTCTAAAGCTTCCCATGAATGTGGGACCGCCAGAGGTTTTTACTTGCCCAACACGAAATTCCGACGAACTTGGACTCCAAGAAATAGTAATTAATTAATTATCAATTATGGCTGTTATGAAGTACAAAAAATTATTCCAGAAAAAAGTACAAAAAATATCTTCATCGGTACGACATATATTCAAATTGTATCGTACACACTAAAATATGTAAATATAATAAAATCACATATTGCCTGAATCAAATAAAAAAGGTAAATAAATATACCAAGAGGTAGTATAAAAGTTTGATTTTGATTTGTTATATTTTTAATTTATAGATCACCAAAAAAAAAATATTTTCAACAAATTTATTATATTTTTATATTAATCCTCTGGTTGTCTGATATTTAATTGACATAAATAAATTCTAGATGTTTTTTCAAATATCACTTTTTTTGGCACAATGGTCAGACAAATAATTGGGTTTGTCTGAGGATTGAACTTCGATCTCTACATACATTATATAATGTTTTTATCACTTGAGTTGATCTGATGGTATTTACTTGAGACCACCTTACCTTACCGTGTGATACTATATTCTTAAATTAATTTCTTAATATCTCAATAAATATTTTACATGGTATATAAATTACTAATTTTTTTATTTTTATATGCAGATATATTTGACAAATTGAGTGTAATAATTATTTTTTAAAGAAGTGTAATAACTAAAAATAGCAAAATAAAAAAATAAATAGGAATGGGTATCAATTAACATGGACAGCGTAAGATGCCAAATAATAACGCAATCATAAACCGTAAATATAAATATAAATAGACCCTTCTTAAACCCTTTCTTTCTCCACAAGACAAAACTAAACAAAACCTAAAACCTCTCTCTCTAATATTCATTCTTTCACAAATTCTCTCTCTCTTTTCTTTCTTTCTTTCTTGCCGTTTTCGTCGTTTCGGATCGAAGATGATGAGGCATGGTGGTGCTATGAACACTGCAATGTTGTTTGCAAAGAAGGGTTTATTAGGTGGTGAAGTTGGTGTTCCAAACAAATGGGGTTATTTGGTTAGATCATCAACCCCTCTTGTGAGGAACGCTAGTACTTTTACTGCTAATCTGTCAGATCAGAAGGATGATAAGAATGTCGACAAAACTCCTTCGTCGTCTGAGGGTGGTGCTGGTGATAACAAAGATGAAAAAGGGATTACGAGTTATTGGGGTGTTCAACCTTCTAAGATCACAAAACCAGATGGTACTGAATGGAAGTGGAATTGCTT
>Ga0099826_10001066_pt1 | contig 15545 bp, 5 predicted proteins | sample Mtrugardesep15_FD_76830 | JGI IMG/M metagenome (GOLD analysis project Ga0099826, IMG submission 76830) | Root nodule microbial communities of legume samples collected from California, USA - M. trunc garden sep15 | ecosystem: Host-associated > Plants > Roots > Nodule | place: USA: California... | reverse complement strand
TATCTTCTTCTTCAACAAAATATGCATCTTCAAACTTTAATCAATTCGAATCTAATTTGCATAATCGAACCCTTAACCTCTTTCTTAATCAAATCGAATTTGAATCTTTGCTCACCTCTCATGTTCATCTTTCTGGTTGAGTATTCATTTACATCGGTCAATGGGTCATCCTTGAAGCATCAAAGTAAATTGGTTTGTCATTGTTGTGTTGATTCCCCAATGGTCACTGCTTGGATCGATGAAAATCCGGGAGGTTCCATGGATGTGGGAAATATTTTATGAGAAGAAAGTACATTTTTTTAGGTGGTATAATCCTGAGGTGCCTAAGAGACAGAATAAAATAATTTGAACACTGTTGAGGAAGAACTATGAATTGAAGAAGAGGGAAATGATTCTTGTAATTGTCATAGATGTATTAGGGATTGTGTTGGTCAGCTGTGTCCTTTTAGATATAGCTTTAGCTATGAAATAAGGTTGATCTATGTGTGTTTGTAATTTGCAGTAACTTTAGCTTTGGTTTGTTAAGTAATGTGATGTTTTGTTGTAAGCCTTTGAATGATGTTATGTTGTAAGCTTTACCTTTGACAATATAATGAAAATTATTGTGTTTGTTGATGATTTCAAGATATGGAAATTACGAATATGCAAGTAATATATAGAGCCATAACATAACATAAACATAAACTTCACATCAAGTTCCAAAATATGACTTCCACAAAAGTTCTTAAGTTACAACCGAAGTCAAAATACAAGGTTCCAAATGAGTACTCTTAAAATAGTACTTAAGATTGCAACCCAAAATATAAGCTTCTCAAAGAGTACTTAAATTACATTATTACCCAAAATAAAATTCAAATAATGTAACATAAGCCTCATGGTTCGACTGTTGACACTAATTCTAAATCACTTATTGTTGTGTTCTGATGACAAATCATCTTAAGTTATTCTTAACATGTTTTTCAGTTATTTTCAGTAGGTTTTAGAAGCAAGAAGGAGGAGTATTAGAACGATTGCCTATGATTTTAGGACTTTTGTACTGTTTTCTATATTTGAGTCTGTAATTGTAGTTTTCTTGAAACATAGCAATTTTAGGGGGTTTTTGAAGTAATTCATGAAAAAATCATGCAACTCAGCAAATCAAGAACATACAAAGATTTGTGAATACTTAGGATGACCAAGAATGAAGATTCAAGAGGCCTCATGAGACTTACAAGAGGGCGGAATTATGTTCCCAAGTTCCGAGGCAACTTATTTGAAGATGAAAATTAGAGAATTTGGGCCCATGAACATATGACATGTGCCTAGCACAAGAATCATGCCCCTAGGGCATGGTTTTTACAAGCCATGCGCCTAGGGCATTTTCCATGCGCCTATAGCATGGTTTATGAGAAACTCATATGCCCTAGGCATGCTAGCCATGAACCCCGTGCATCTGAAAAGTGCAGGGCGGAAGCGTCTTTTCCTGTTTTTTAGCGGGTAAAGCCCACACTTTTAGCCCAAACCCAGGTAGAAACTCTCACTATAAATACCAGTTTTCCTCATTCAGAATCTCTCGTTCAAAATCGTGGTGGTTCAAGAGGAAGGCATCTTTGGAGCTTCAAGAGAGTTTCTATCTTCTCCATGATTTTCTTAGGTATGTTTTTATCTTTAGTAATTTGTTTTTAGTTATCATGTGTAACTAATTTTTTTAGGTTAGAGTTCTAATATGAACCTCTATTTATTTTTGTTGGATATTTATTTAATGTAATGTCGTTTTATTTTATTTATTTTCTGTTCGCTATTTAGTTTTATTAGGAATTATTTATTTCAAAGGATGGTAACCCTAGATTAAGTACTTAGGTTGTGACAGGGCATAATATTGATAGTACTATCTTGCTGCTTATATGTTGATATTTATAGCTTGTATATTAATATTTATCCGTCTACGTAGTAATTAGTTAGTAACTAGCGAAAGATACCGAAAATGAGTTGACCCTAATAGTAAGTACTTAGGAGGTGACATTACTAATACTGAGTAAAATCTGATGAACCTAGGAGGTAACTAGTTAGTGATTAAGGAAACAAGTGACTCCGGGGAATATACCTAATAGAACCATTATCCTCGAACATTGGTACGATAGAGGCTAATAGGGTTTCCCGTTTGTAGAAATATATATATATATATATAAGAATAAAGTATATCAAATAAAATAGTTGATGTTAAGTTGTATAATTCAATTAAATCAAGTACATGATTTGAAACATAAATTATGAAATACTTCTATGTAGACCCGTGAATGCACATGTCTACTAAAAATCAAGAAATAACTTAATAGACTTAGAATATTGAAATGAGAAACTTACGAACAAAAATAAATCATATTTTTATATGATTAACATCTTTAAACAAAGCATATTAAAGATGTCTAAAACCTCAATAGGGTTGGCATCGTGTTGTTGGCTTGAAATCTTAAAGTGTCAATTTTAGTAGATTAGTTTAGCTTCTTAAAAAAAAACTTCAATTAAATTTCATTTTGAGTACATAGCAAGAAGTGTAAATAGTTAAAAAAAATTAATTTAACAGAGCAATCAAAAACTAATTATAAAATTGACACCTTTGTAAATAACAGGACATTCATACTTTTACAAAAAGTGAATTCCTTTAGTATTATAGTTTATCAAATGAATGAAAAAATATTCACATTTTAAGCATTCAATGAGACTTAAATATCATGGTATACAACAATCGAAGTTAAATGTTTTATATCAACTTGCATTTTTTATTTAGACACAATGTCGGATAGCAAATTAAACTGAAATGGAGAACACTCACATCACTATATAAGATGATCTTTCCATTCTCTTGGATAAATACATGGTCTAAAAATAATAACAGGAAATTTTACTTAATTACTTAAAGTTCCAAATTAGATACTTTTACCAAAACAAAAAAAGCGCCATGGATAGCCGATGAAATTGTATAAGTACAAAAAGTATTCTGCTTATAAAAATCTTTAGATACACAAATCACACCTTCTCATCATCCATCCAATAGCATGTTTATAAAGATTATCTCGTGTGGATTTTGTCAGTTATGCACCATATGTGAGGTACACGTACAATGAATTTCAGATCCTTCTTGCCACTTGAGATAGCTAATATTTGTGTGTAAGTCTCAGCCATTGTTATGCAATGTTAAGACTCGAATTTGTGCATCACCAAACAATATAATTATTACTTATATAGCAGGATTAAGTATATATGCTATGGTCAATCTAAACTTAGCATTTTTTATTTGCTTGAAGGCTGTCATAAATACGACACTATTATGTAGGCATTCACACACAATTACTCCTTCCATTCCTTTTTAAGTGTCACTTTGGGAGAAATTTTTCACTTTCAAAGTTCAATGCAATAATAAATATTGTTTTACCAACATTACCCTTAGTCATTTATTGCAGAGAGAGAAATATATGAAATAAGATATTAAATAATTAAGGCTATTATAGTAAAATATAAATTATTGTATAAGAAAAAGTAACATTTATTGAGTGTCTTGGTTTGTATAAAATGTCAAAAAATGACAATTAAAAAAGAACGGAGGTAGTAGCAAGCATGTTTAGCCTATGCATTAACTGTAGTGCTGCTATAGATAAACCCTAAACACATCACAATTGGGCTACACGACTATCCAAGAATGAGACACCAAGTGAGGGCAGCTCACATTAATTACTTTTCCATACCAAGGTCTACTTAGCCAATTAGCAATCAGCATGCCTGCAAAGCAAATGGAATGTGAAGAGGTATATTAAATGTTACATTAGCTAACCAAAGCATGCTTGTCTATACACTAATAAAAACGTGCTATAACATTCATTGAGCCAATAACCAAGACAAGCACAATTCCTTAAATTATCTGTAAGTATAGATAGGCGCAACCATTATTGTTTAGGGTGGGATCATTAATTTGTTCATGGGGTACACTGTTGTGTATGCATATCTCAATGCACAGACAAATAGCATGCTATCTGCCCAATGATGTCATAAGATACTCTGATAAGCCAATCAGAAGCAACTTAATAAGCATCCCTGGTGCCATTATGATATCATCAACTAAGCTAAATTATGGCATAACATTACATCATCTGCGAAAAAACATCAACTCCACCAACAGACCCGCCTTCATCTACTACCAAAATTACACAAACAAAACCAAGGAAGCAAAATAAAAGTGAGCAATACTGCTCAAAATTCGCCCACCCCTGCTACATACAAAACAAACTGCACCAGCACAATACTCACAGAAGCTTATACAGCAAAGCCAATAAATATCTAACATGTTACTTCCTCCGTTCCATAATAACTGAGCCATTTTCTAAAAAAAAATGTTCTAAAATAACTGAGTCATTTCACTTTCCAATACAATATTAATTACTTTTTTCTCTTTATAACTCTAATTAATATTACTTTCATCACTCCCAATATTAATGCACCAATACTTAACAAGAATACTTAAAACCACTTTTCTCTCTCCTTTATTTATACATTTGTCTTAATATGTGTGAAATGAGCAAATGGCTCAGTTAATCCGGGACGGAGGGAGTAAGTTTTATCTTGAATATCCGACTGACCAAGTCAGGTCTGTCTTCAGGCTTTAACCCGTACTTTTAAAAGAAATCCACCACCTCCGGCCATTTGTGATTGCACGTAAAAGTTATGAAAAGATCGGGATATCCCACCCATGCACAAATTGCAATAGCATCTTGATAGTTTTGTATCATGTAGTGTGCTCCTCCTACAAACCTTGACGGGAGAGCAATTCTTTTGCCTGCAGTGGCTGGACTTGTCTCTCCCCTGAGTACTGCTTCATGCAAACCCTTGTACATATCAGCCCTAACTTCCTTTTGGTGATCCCTATACCATTTCAATCGCCAAGACTCTATCATGCTGTATGCATCAACCAAAAACTGTTGGAAAAGCCGCCTACAAAAGACCAAGTGTGAAAACGAAATATCTCTCTTTTGAATTTTATAAGCAAACCATTCTTTCATAGAAACAAAAGGTCGTTTTATGGATGACTTGGTATGAGCATCGCTGAATTTGATGTCCTTTCGGAAGCCATCTTCTCCCCTTGAAAATATCAAAGGATATTGCAAAGGCAAGTATGATGTTTCAAAGACAGAAATGCGTTTTAGCAGACCAGATTGTTCTTCGACTATAATATCTCTGTCGAAATCAGCTGCATCATAATCACCATCGACTAAAGCTGCAACCTTGGATGCAGAAGGCAAGTTGTATCGGTGCCCATCATAACCTCTTTTCCCTAAAATGCGCAATTTAATTTTAGCTGCATCGTTTTGCAGCAATGTGTCTCGAACCACATACAAATTTTGTTTGTGATATTGAAAAGTATGAATTTACTCATATAATCTTCAAAGATATAATCATGTTTTAGGAAATGTTATGATACGATCAAAGAATTTGTGACTTCAAAGATATAATCATATCTATTACTACAGTTTTCGCAAATTTCTCTTTGCCATTCTATGCAATTTGCAATAGAGCTGCACATATTGACAAAGATGAGTCATCATGATGAAAAGGAAAATATGGGATAACACTTGGGTGACATAAAATTGGTGACATTGACCAACCACAATGTCACATGTGGCTTTTTTCTCTCTCCTTCACATGGATTGTGACATTGTAATTGGCCAATGTCACCCAATTCTATGTCACACAAGTGCTACCCATAAGAGTTAGCATCCACACATATTGATCGATTTTAAAAAATACCTATATCGACAAAGATCATTAGTGATATGTATAACAATATATACGTTTGTACCAAATATATATATATATATATATATATACACGTAACATGGCAATTTGTTTCAACTTACCCATGAAATCACAACTAATTTGAATTGACACAGGTAGTTAAAAATGTTGCATGAGAAGGATAAAATTGGTTGTGTTAGTGTTTTACTAAGCGGTGCAAAAGTACAACGGATGCGCCTAGGGAAAGTATACATACAAAAGAGAGTTTGAGGAGTGAGACAACTTTTTTAGCAAATGAATTTGACATTGGTGGCAATATAAAGTAATAAAATAGCCAAAGGATTTTTGGATCAACATCAAAGATAATAGAAGATGCGATTCTCTCCAATATCAATTTAAGTGGGTTAATTTAACTTCTTAAAAAAAAAAATAGGAGATGAGTAAAAGGAAGAAAGGGCGGCTGAAAAATTACCTTGAGAGAGAGAGAATGATTACAAAAGCAAGATGAAACATAATAAATTCAGGATAAGATTATATCTAAGTGAGCTTAGAATGAATTTCTATAAGATGCATGAAATTGTGTTAATGTGTTTTGCATTGCTAAAATAATGAAGGTGAAATACAAATAATGATGGAGAGGCACAAAATTTTGAATAAATGATACTTTAATCTGCTATGTTATATTGCAACTCAAATGAGACATGAATAGTAGTGAAAAATATTGGATGCAAAAATGAGAACGCTCACGAACAAATCGAAAACTGTATTTATAGATTAGAGAAGCACATAATTGTGACGAAAAATTAACAAATCAATGCATAGTAACAAAACTAGAAGTGTAGAAAGTCACACTCATAGTAACTTATGAAGTAGCTGCATTTCAATTTCATCCATTCAATCTCAAAAACGTGATACATCATGATGTGCTGCTCGAAGTAACTTATGAAGTAGTGCCATTAGAGATTTAACCTTAGACCCAAAAACATGTTGATACACCCTGTACGAAATAAAAAGAAAGATCAATTGTCAAAATTATGAAACCGACAAAATTTTGAAGAACATGCAATATAATTAAAAAATAAAGGGAAAGAAAAGCCCAATGTACTGATTCTGAATTACCAGGCGGTTGTGACGAATTATCAACTTGAGCCTCCATTCAAATTTCAAGGACAGACTAAATCGTCCTTAGAGTTCTGGATATTCATAAACAAGAAATAACAACAACAATGTGAGAATGCAAACCATAACATTTGAATCATGATTGGAGATAATCGATTTGGTAAACATTACCTTTCTTTGTACCAATTTTTCTTATAGTAGTATTAATGTCACCATTCCAATGACATTCACCTTGTTTCTTCACATGTACTGCTCGAAGCTTTGGTGCATTCAACACTCCATGTGAGAAAGTTTCCATCATGGGACAATTTATTACAAATAACTTCTGCAGTAGTGGAAATTTGAAGCCATGTCTTCCCTTGCAAAAACTTCTTAGCTTTGGTAAATTAACCAGTTGCATAAACTCCAATTTCAAAAAAATTAGCTCAGAAGCATCATTCTCATCATCACTTGCTACTATTTCTTCTATCTTTCCACAACAATGTATGTATAATTCTTTAAGATTTTGTAAACTGCTAGCTGTTGATGGTTTCATAATACTTTCCAATCCAGCACAATGGCCCACATTCAACTTCAGTAAATTCTCAAACAGAACTGACGATGGAAATATATACTTAAGTCTAGAGCATGAATTTACTACCAATCTTTCAATATTTTGAAGAACAGGTTGCACCTCAAATTCCTCTTCAAATATAAATTCGAGGTTTTGTAACATAATGAGTTCTAAACTTCCCAACTTCATAATTGTTTCAGAATGTCCAGTGCATTCGCTTCCACTCAAAAATATATATTTGAAGGAACTACATGTCACCTTAAGGTTTTTGAGATTGACAAATCTTTGAAGGAAACCAGATGGAAATTTGTCAGATTCATCATGAAAACATCGCAAGCGAAGAGCTTTCACTTTGTAGATAGGCCCATCATTAGGTTCACTGCTGCATAACATGGTGACATCCTTGCAATTCAGAATAAGCTCCACTGTATTGGTAGCAACCTAGGAAACACGCGTAATCAGATTCAAGATAATAGCCATATAAAAAAATAATAATGCTTGTCGTTTTCCTGACTGTTGTAAATAGCACATTTTATATAATTAGGCGTGATAATTGTAGTCAACCAATTAATCAGACCCGTTAGTTATGGAGTAGCCTTTTTAACCATGTTAGAATTTGTACTCTATTCATATTTTGAAATTATATTTAGAGACAATCATATAAACATGGAATGAAACTAGCACTCACGTTTTGTTTACTTTTTCAACGAGAAAAGAACACGTTGTGAGACACCTATAAAAATTGACTTTTTTTGTGTATAGCAGCAACTAAATGACATTTGAGGGCACAGTATTGAGATGTAAATTGTACCTTTTCAATTGACAGAAGGGGTAGTGTATCAACTGGGACATTATCTCGGTTATTTAGAGCCTTTGGTTTGAATAATGGGAGCTCGTCACAATGAAACACATCCACATCTTTTAATACAGGACAATCCAAGGTATGTGATACACGGTAGAAGCTTCGAAGTAGTGGCAACTCTCGAAAACATAGAGATGTTAATTTTGGGAAAATAAACATTGGAATTGTGTCAGCTATTTCATCATGAGCCACAATAATCTCTACGCCACATTCTTCTATATGAATCCCTTGGAGATGTTGAAGCTCTTTAGCCACAGAGAAAGGAAAAACATGATTAAGGATGTCGCATTGAGTAACTTTCAAGAAGCAAAGGTTTTGAAAGTTGAAGCTTTCATTAGGATTCCCATTCCATATATGTTTCAGCAATGGTAAATTTTTCAAAGTGAGAGTTCTCAATTTCATATCCAGCCTCATTTGTCTACTCCCGTCTGCTTCAAATACAACTTCCAGTGCAGGACAATCACTTATAGTCAATGTCTCCAGATTCTGTAATTTATCAAGCACATAAGATGGAAATACATTTGATAACTTATTGCAGGACTCAATTTTCAATTGCTTTAGTTTGAAAAAGGAATTTGGAGCTAGTTGATTGGGCCAAACTGACTTCAAGTGTTTCACGTGGGAGATTTCCAATGTCTCCAAGTTTGGAAATAGAACCTACAATCAGGAATATGCTTAGATCTTTAATGGTTAATTGCACAAGCAGCAGACCTAAAAAGGAAATCATACTATAGTTATTAATAGTTACAGAATTGGAGATAGTGCTCACCTCATCATCAGAAAATGGTTTCTGAGTTGAAGGAAGACTACCCAAATTTCCATCGGAGACAAATATCTCTTCCAACATCAGGCAATTACTAATGCCAAGATATTGCAGGTTTACAAGTTCTCTAGCCACTGAGGAAGAAAATGTGTAAGCTATGCTACCACATTTGTCAATTGTCAAGCTCCTCAAGTTTTGAATGCAAGAATGACCTGGAAAGTTGTCATCCCACAATCTCCTAGAGGTGATATTAGACAGCTTCAAGAGTTCAAGGTGAGGCATCCCAACCTATTAACAAAAAAATTCTCATAAAGATCTCATTTTTAATATTAATTTATGTTGAGAGAAAAACCAAGATAAAGTGAGATGGTGTGATAATGGAAAGATATGGGATTTGATGAAACAAAAATACTGCACCATTGGTAAAATCGTGTTCTTACCTTTTTATCAATTAGTGTCAAAGGTGTGCATTGTGCAGCTGTCAAAGGCACAGAACAGAAACTAATGAGACTGGGCAAACGTTCAAGTTCAAGAGAACGCAACTTAGGGAACAGAATCTTGTTGATCTCTTTATTAGCTTCCGATGTTTGCACGGCTATTATTTCTGTAATCATTTTGCAATCAGAAATTTTTATTTCAAGAAGTTGAGGAAGGTCACTAACGAGGGAATACCAAAACAGATGCTTCAACTTCTCACAACCTTTGACTTCAATAGATTTTAATCTCGTAAGAGATTGAATTGGAATTGGGCCATGACATATTTTTTCCAGATTAAACAGATTTTGAAGAACCAAAGTCTCTAAGCTAAGGAAAGCAGGATACGTATGAATCCACCTCATTGAGTTTATGATGAACTTCAGTTCAGCACTGTCCTGAATGCACAAGTGCTTTAATTGTGGAAAGCCTTCTGTGTTTAGTTCTGAAAGGACATCTATACCACACTGTAATCTAGCTAGGCACATCTCCTCAGCTGAATTTAACAAGAAGTTAAACCCGTGATCCAAAGTAATGCTTGAACTCCCTCTCTCCATGAGCTTAAGTGTTCTGGATGATTCGGATGCACCTCCAGCCAAATACAAAGACCATTTCCATATATCACCAACAAATATGTTGTATCTTTCAAGCTTTTCAAAGACCTGCAAGTCCCTTGGCCAAACTGAAGCATCTTGAATCATTATGTCTAAAGTAGTTAGATGAGACAAATTACATAGCTCATCTAGACTTGCATTGTTGCTTTGATCATTGCTCCCCTTGACGTTCCATTGGATAAAACAATTCCCCATGTACAACTCTTCCAAGCACGTCAAGCTTGAAATAAGATATGCAGGAATGAATCTGAGTTTAGAGCAGTTTGTTAGATTCAGCATCCGAAGATTAGCAAGTTGTCCAATTTCTTTTGGAAGGTCAGTAATATCAGATTCTTCAAGGCTGAGAATCTCTAAACTTTTCAGCTCTGCAACTATTGATATGTCGCCTAACACACATCCTGAAAGGGCCAATGATTGAATATTTGTCAAGATACGGAGGGAAGGAGGTGGAGAAGGTGTCAACATCATCCCATATAATTCAAGAACCTTTAGTTCTCTCATCACAGAAAAAAACTCATTGGAAATTTTCATATGGTCACCTATGGTTTGAAGTACAAGTAGTTTTAATTCTGGGCAGTCTAACTTTTCAGGAAGCTCGTGAATATAAGACCAAGGAACAACAATTGCATCTAGGTTTTGAAGTTGATCTATCTTTGGCCATTTTTTTAGTACAGTAAACCTTTGCACGCCATAGAAAGAATGAAGCCTAGAAGCAATTGATTTGGCCACCTCTCTAACCACATCATGCATTCTAACTAATTCAGCTTCAGACTCAAGTAACAACGAGGAGGCCTTGAGATCATTTATTAATTTGTAGCATTTGTTTCTTGCATCTGTTAATGTGCGAGCATGTCTATATAAGCCAAATCCCCATGAACATGAAAATAGTTCTCCAGTGTGGATATAGTTTACTCCAAATGAACCAATGAATAAAAATAGCAATTTTAGTTCCTCACTCTCTAAAAAATTATAACTCAATTCAAGAGTAGAGTAAACTTTCTTATGCAACCCTTCTTCATCAAATCTCTCTAATTCATTTAAGGCATCGTTCCAAGCAGAGACATGTTTTTTCCTCAAAGCCTTTGCCACTGTAACTATCAATAGGGGCAAACCAGCGCAGCATTTGGCCACTTTTTCTGCAATTGGCTTTATACTGAATTCATGAACAACATCACCTGCCATTTTCTCAAATAATTTCCAACTATCATCCTCAAATAAAACTTCAAGTCTAAATTCTTTTTGAGTGCCAATCTCACGGTTCAACACATTAAGATCTCTGGATGTTACCACCAACTTGCATCCTTTGTGATCATTACCAAAAGGAACCCCCAGGTCTGCCAAATCAAGTCTCCCCCAAATGTCATCCAGAATAACAAGAATACTCTTCTCCCTGGTTATCCTTTCCCGTAATTGTGTTGCTCTTCCTTCTTTGGTTTCCTTGTTAAAAGTTAGATCCAACGCATCAGCAATTTGGCCTTGAATTTTTTCCACATCTGGAGAATCAGTGATAGTAGCCATGACTACAGCACTAAACGACCCGTCATTCTCAGCTTGCCAAGCTAACTCTTTCACTAGTGTTGTCTTCCCCACTCCACCCATCCCATAGACCCCAATAACGAAGATGTTAGGATTCTTCAATACCAGCATAATCTCATTCAACATTGATGTCCTAGAGTCCAGGGCTTCATAACTTCTACCGAACGGTGTGGCTGTGACCTGAGAAGCAGCGCGGTAAGAAATTCTCTCAAATTTTCCTTCTGCTAGGACATTAGAAATCTCTTGTATTGCCTTTTTGGACTTCTTGCTCAGCTGGTGCCTTGTGTACAGATTAGGGAAGTGTCCCATGGAACATTGAGCTTTTGCATGGCCTTCTGTGTCAATAAGTTTCTTGGCCTCAGCAATGGTGTAGTTTACTTTGTTCAGCCAGTTCTGGACGATATTTTCAATCTCTTCTCCATTCCTTCTAGCCTCATCAACAGTATGTTGCACACTGTCTTTTAATCCCTCCAGATTTTGTACAGCGGTTGTCATCCTTAAAAGATTGCCCTTGTAATACATTATGTAACCAAATTGTTGTCCAATAGGTGCAACTGTAAATTCAGAAATTTTAGCTGCAACTGAAATAATAGCATCCATGGCCACACCTTTGCTAGCTGTCATTTGAAACAAAACAAGGAGTACAATCAAAAAATAATCAACTCTGAAGATAGATGTGAATTGCTCTTAACCATTTCTTGGATTTATTTTATTCCAGCTTATCTTATATGAATAAATGTTATTTTTTGTAACAAATTGTAGGATTATGCTCACAACATTTAAGTTTACAGAATTTTCTCAATTAAAATAAATATTCACATTCTAATTTATGAGAATGATTATATCACTTTTATAGGTTGTTTTGGAGAAATTAGATTAGAGAGTGAAAGAATAAGTTGAAACCTTGGGGTTATTATCAATCTATTGGTTAAATAATAATAGCTGTAAATTTGTAACATGATTTAACCTTTTATTTCAAGTAATGCTTATTGAAAATATTATTGGATATAACTCCTAATGCACTTTCTATTTGAAAATAAGTCTTAGTACACCTTACAATATATATTTTCCATTTTTTATTTCTTAACCAAGAATCCTAAGACACACTTGTTACTCTGTATTAGAATTTTGCTCATTAGGTTCCTATGTTTTCGCTCATATCAATTAATTACTTTACTATATCCGAAACAAGTTCTGAATAAATATATACAATGATAGTGCAAATGGTTTTATACAAGCATCCAATCATACTTCAGAGTATATGACCGTATCATAATATTATGACGGGATCCAAATTATGAATTGGGAAAGTGATTTGCTTTGATAATAAATCACTCAACTAGAAGGATAATTTTTGTTACATAGTATAGTTAATTAAATATAAAGAAATAAAACTATTAAATATATCTTTTTCTTTTTTTAGAAGCATAGTATCTGACCCAAAAACCGAATAATTTGGGAGATCAATCCTACCGTCCACTAGCAGGACGTCCAATTGAAGTCAAATCAAAGTTTATGAACTAGCCCAACATAGGAATTGTTGGCACATGGGGGATTCAAACCTTAGACCAAGAGTTGAAACACACTCCTATGTCTCATGCCTTCACCCCATGCCAACCCCTGGGGGTTAAACTATCCCATATATCATTGACAATGACACATGGTATGGTACCTATATAAATCTAAATCAAAATAATGCATAAGTCGTGTAATTTGTTATATGGAATTAAACAATGTTATCATCCCTCCCTCCCATTAGACATCAACTATTTGTTAAGGTCTGTGGCAGCTATGTGCTAATTATGTGATTGATCAACGGCAGTGGCTATAGCACAACATAGGGATAAAGGGATAAATTATGAAGGACAAATTGGCTTTTCATAAAATTTAATATGAAAAAAGAGATGAAAATTCATTTCATATGAGAAATAAGCTTGAGAGTTTGATACAAAAGAAAACCCTTAGAATTCATAATCATATTAAATGAGATTGATAAATATAGTGACGGTCTAGTGGTGTTGGTTTGAGACCTTTGAGTATGCTCATCTCAATATCTCAAGTTCAATTTCCCCTCAGAGAAGCACGGATACGGACACGACACGAACACTGACAAGCCGACACAGCTAATAATTTGAAAAAAATCACATAATGCAGTGTAATTACAAGTGCCGGTGTCGTGGTGTCCGACACTGAGACACGTCTAATGCGAGGAGTGTCCGTGCTTCGTAGTGTCAGACCAATTTCAGTGGACTAAACTATACAGAGAAATTTGCTCTGGCCTTAAATGGGATCCTGCAAGTAGACGGTGGGATTAAAATAAATCAAAAGAAATTGAAACTGAAGAGTAACTAAAGGGTACCGTGGAAGAGGAGAAGAAAAAAATCGCGTAGCATAGATATGTGTCTCTGTGGAATGCCATTGGAATGAATGAATCGCCACAAGGACAGTGGCAGAAAACTGGAACTTCACTTTTCTCCGTTTGGATTACTTTTACGACTTTTTGGATGGATTCCATATCTAACAACTGGAAAAGGATTATCTAACTTCGCCTCCACCTTTTGGTAACTTCAGTTTCAGTTTGGTTTGGGCCTTTGGGGTTATGGAGGGAACAAGAGGGGAGAAAAATCCCTCCAAATTGGAGGCGATTTGGAGGAGAGGAAACACAGAGAGCAGGAAATAAAATGAAAGTGTGTCGAAATAAATTATCTATTACTCATCTCTATCTTATACTCCCTCCATTTCAAAATAATTTAGGATCCGATTGACATGAATAAATTAAGGAATGAAATCAAATAATAATTAGATATAACATTTTTATTAAAAGTTGCATTGAAAATTATGCGAGAGAAAAGTTGGAGTATTTATTGAGTGCAAAGTTGGGAGAAAATAATTAAAGTCGTATTGAAAATGTAGAGCGACATTCATTTTGTAACAAATTTTTTTAGCTAAAGTGAAATTTATTATGAAACGGAGGGAGTAAAATGTTAGTGATGAATAATAAATTAGATTATTTGTTTTTTATTTTAGAATTTAGAGCTTTCTAATTTTAGATGAATACATGAATATTTCAATTTATTTCTAATGTGAAATTGAAAAATTATCCAGAAATCCTAGCTCAACTGGTAAAATGTCAAAATTATTAGGCCATATATCATGACCGGAGGCGGGGTTCGAACATCGGTACCTCCACTTGTGTATGTGAGTTGATAATGACTTTGTCATTTTGTCTATCTACCAAAAAAAAATTCATCACTTCTTTGTTTAGTAATTTCTTTATATGTGTCTTGGTTGCTTTTCTTTTATGTCATGTATTTCGTTTTTCATAAATTGAAACGAACGATGTAAGAATCATGAATTTTGTATGAATTAGGTATGATTTATGAAATTGGAGTGGATTATGTATAGATGTTTAAGAGTTGAAGTTTTTTGGTCATAAAAAAAAAGTTATTTTTTCTACCCAAAAATAAATAAATTTAAAAATACATGGATACCCTTGAATACCCATGGATACATCAATACCCACGGATTACTCGTATAGTGGATATCCACGCGGGTATGGAACAAACATAGGTATCATATTATTCGTACCCGTGGATACTCTTATAATTGATTGGTTGATTTTAAGGATGGTCAAAAAGCAAGAAGAAAAGAGAAATCCATAGCTGAAAGTGCACTTGACCATATTTAAAAGGCTTAACTGCATTTTTTGCCCTTTAAGTTTTGAAATGTTGCGATTTTGTCCCCCTATTAAAAAAAATGACAAAACTGACCCCATGTTTAGGGAAATATGCTCTTTTGACCCCTAACATAAGGGAAATATACACTTTTGACCCCTTATCTTTACAAAAAGTTGCGGTTATG
>Ga0099826_10001065_pt1 | contig 15549 bp, 7 predicted proteins | sample Mtrugardesep15_FD_76830 | JGI IMG/M metagenome (GOLD analysis project Ga0099826, IMG submission 76830) | Root nodule microbial communities of legume samples collected from California, USA - M. trunc garden sep15 | ecosystem: Host-associated > Plants > Roots > Nodule | place: USA: California... | reverse complement strand
TTGAGCCACAGTATCAGCAGAAAGTTAAGACAGGCTTTGATTCTTCTATGTGAGATTCATTTTGCACTGTTGTATATTCTTCAAATTAATTTGGTTTCTTCTGCATTGGAGAAGAAAGGCTCTGTAAGCATGGAAATTCTAATGCAATTAGGTATGAGATGGATTTAGCTGGTTTGTAGTTATTAAGTTATAGCGATGCCATATCAGTATTCCTTCCCATTTGTTAGCTAACAAGGAAATGGAAGATTCACCATATGTTTTGTGAATGGTTACAGGTTTCCTTGAAGAAGATAGTGCCTGGGATTTTTTGGAAGTAGCATTGCTTGCTTGCTTTTGCACAATTCATAACCATGGTTTTGAGATGTTATTTTCATTTTCTGCAATCATACAACATGCCCCTAGTCCTCCTATTGGATTTAGCATCTTGAAGGCTGGGCTCAACAAATCTGTTCTATTGTCTGTATATGCTTCCTCCTCTGTGAGAAACAGTGATGAAACTTTCTCTTATGGTACATATCAAAAGCTACATTGCAGTTTCATTTTATTTACTTGACATAGTGTACGGTACATATATCTATAATGAGATAAATATAAATAGGGCATTAGTTCAAGCTTGTTGATGATATACTAATTATCTTTATATATTATCCATTCTAAGCCAATTGCCTGTTGGTGGCATTATGGTTGAGTAATGCCAAAAATTATTCTAGGACCTGTATGCTGTTACACAATTTCTTCTTTATCTTGACTAAATGGGTGGAATGGCTATCCCAATGCCAAAAATATTCACGATTTTCACCATCTTATCGATGGCTTCTCCTGCATTGCCGTGCATGAGCGGTTTTGTTGCCAAATTGATAGTTTTTTTTTTGGAATAATTACTAGTAAAAAATATCTAAGTCTGCTTAGGGCACTTTAAGTAGACATGCAAAACTATTTATTTTGAAGCACGACACTCCTCGGATTAGGCGTGTCCCGGTGTAGGACACGTGTTGTGCCGACACCGGCACATATAATTACATTGAATTATGTGGTTTTCTCAAATTATTAGCGGTGTCGGTGTGTAGTGTCCGTATCCGTGCTTCATACCATGTCTAGTGAAACTAAGTATTTGTACTGCCTAATTTTTGAAGCTGTTATCTTATTGGTTGTGATCCATGTTTCATCATCATTTTATTTTTACAGAAAGAAGAATAGCATCATACCTCAGTGCAATTGGGCAGAAGTTCCTATCTATATACCGATCATGTGGTACCTACATCGCTTTCCTGACAATTCTGTTTACAGTATACATGGTGAAGCCTAATTACACATCATTCGGTTACATATTCCTTCTCCTTCTGTGGATTATTGGTAGACAGCTTGTTGAGAGAACAAAAAAACAGCTTTGGCTTCCATTGAAAGCATATGCAATTTTAGTGTTTATCTTCATATACAGCTTGAGCAGCTTCTCAAGCCTCGAGATGTATTTGTCCAGAATGATAGATCTCTATTTTTATCTTGGATATGACTCAAAAGCATCTTCTTTTGACAATGTTTGGGAGTCTCTAGCAGTCTTAATTGTTATGCAACTTTATAGCTATGAGAGGAGGCAGAGCAAGCAGAACAGACAGGTTTACTTGGATCAGTTGGAACCAGGGCCACTTGGGTTTATCAAGCGATTGCTTATCTGGCACAGCCAGAAGATCTTGTTTGTTGCTTTGTTTTATGCATCTTTATCCCCGATCAGTGCATTTGGTTTCTTGTATCTTCTTGGCTTCGTTTTCTGCTCCATATTACCAAAAACTTCCAGTATCCCATCCAAATCTTTCTTAGTATACACAGGTTTTCTGCTGACAGCTGAGTATCTTTTCCAGATGTGGGGTGAGCAAGCTAAAATGTTTCCCGGGCAAAAGTACTCTGATGTTTCTCTCATTTTGGGCTTTCGTGTATACAGCCCGGGATTTTGGGGTCTAGAATCGGGATTGAGGGGGAAGGTTCTGGTTATTGTGGCTTGTACTCTTCAATACAATGTATTCCGTTGGTTGGAAAGGATGCCAAGTATAGTTTTAAGCAAAGAAAAGTGGGAAGAACCTTGTCCTTTGTTTGTTCCCCCAGAAGATGAATTTGATGATGTTACTGTATGTAACGAGGAAAGTAAACCGTCGTGTAATTCACACCCGCCAGCTGCATTACAGGAAGAGGCATCTAGCAAGTCACTGAAAATTATGACCTCTGATTTGCCTCGAGCACATGATACTTCATCCGCTAATACTGACAGTAACAGCGGAAAGTATTCATTCGGGTTTATCTGGGGAAGCAACAAGGAGAGCCACAAGTGGGACAAGAAGCGCATTGTTTCTTTGAGAAAGGAGCGGTTTGAAACACAGAAGACTGTCTTAAAAATATATTTGAAATTTTGGATGGAGAATATATTTAATCTGTTTGGTCTTGAGATAAACATGATCACATTACTACTGGCAAGCTTTGCCTTGTTAAATGCACTATCCATGGTATATATTGCACTACTTGCTGCTTGTATTCTTCTGAATCGGCAAGTTGTACGCAAAATCTGGCCCATATTTGTCTTTTTGTTTGCTTCCATTCTCATCCTGCAATATTTTGTCATCTGGAAGGATATGTCACCTTTGAATCCCAGTGCTGCAAGTGAGATTCATTGCCATGACTGCTGGAAAACTTCAACTCTGCATTTCCATTATTGTGAGAAATGTTGGCTTGGTAGGACCCTCTTGTCCTTCTCAGTTATAACCCTGAAAGAATTCCATGTTCTTGCCTTATATTTGGCTCTAATGGTTCAAGTTTATAAGGGAATTTGATTGTTTTATTTTACCCTAAACATTATTGGCCCCTTAATTTTGTTCAGATTCCTGAATTATCTGTTGTCTTTTTGTTTTCCTCTTTGGAACATCTCTGTGGATCAAATGGAAACTACTGAAATCACATCAGTTATAAATTTTTTTAGGGGTTTTCCACCAGTGTATTTAATATATGCATGTACTATTAAATACTTCCTCCGGTCTTAAATATAAGCAAAAAGTCAAATGTATTTGATCCAACGTTTTGCTTATATTTAAGACAGGAGGAGTATATGATTTTGTACATTGAAGCCTTCATTGTCCTGATTGTTTCACTGCCTTTTCTGATGTAGGACTTGTTGTTGATGATCCCCGGATGTTGATCAGCTACTTTGTGGTATTCATGTTGGCTTGCTTCAAACTTCGCGCTGATCGCCTCTCTAGCTTTTCAGGATCGTCAACATATCGTCAGATTATGTCTCAGCGTAGGAACACATTTGTTTGGAGAGATCTCTCTTTTGAAACTAAAAGCATGTGGACCTTTCTTGATTATTTAAGGCTTTACTGCTATTGCCATCTGTTAGATCTTGTGCTCATATTAATACTGGTGACCGGAACACTTGAGTATGATATTCTGCATCTTGGATATCTTGCCTTTGCTCTGGTATTCTTTCGCATGAGACTTGAAATACTGAAGAAGAAGAACAAAATATTCAAGTTCTTGCGTGTATACAATTTTGTTGTTATTATACTTTCTCTTGCTTACCAGTCTCCTTTTGTTGGGGGGCCAAGTGCTGGAAAGTGTGACACAGCAAATTCCATCTTTGAGATGATTGGTTTCTATAAATATGATTATGGTTTTCGGATTACTGCAAGATCTGCAATTGTAGAGATTATCATTTTTGTGCTGGTATCACTTCAGTCATATATGTTTTCCTCTCAAGAGTTTGATTATGTGTGCCGCTACCTGGAAGCAGAGCAAATTGGTGCAATTGTGCGTGAGCAAGAGAAAAAGGCTGCATGGAAAACCGCACAATTACAACAAATTCGTGAAAGTGAGGAGAAAAAACGACAACGTAATATGCAAGTGGAGAAGATGAAATCCGAAATGCTGAACCTACAAATACAGCTCCATAGCATGAACACATCCACTAATTGCATTGATGGATTTTCTCATAGCGCTGAGGGTTTAAGAAGGAGGAGGGGCGCTTCTCTTATACCAAATAATGACATTGGAATCCCTGATAAAGAAGACCAGCTTTTGGGGAGATTAGATCACACAGTAAGAGAGGATGCTGTTTTCCCAACTGAATCACACGAATCATCTGCTTCTATGGACGTGGAAACTCCATTAACAGAGGAGTACGCAAAGCATTCAGTTGATTCTCCTCTTTGTGAAATTACTGAAATAGACATTGATGCTTTTTCTAGTGATTCAGAGAAAAAGGAAAAAGTTAAAGGGCAAGCAAAAGAAAATGCGTTGAAATCTGCTGTACAATTAATAGGTGATGGTGTTTCCCAGGTGCAGTCTATTGGAAACCAGGCAGTTAATAACTTAGTGAACTTTCTGAATATTTCACAAGAAGATTCTGATTCAAATGAACATACAAACACAGAGGATCGGATAAATGACGAGATGGAAAGTCAGAAATCTCAGCATGTATATTTGGATCGAACTTCATCTTTGCAGTCTGATAAGAGTTCTGATCCTGCAAGTCTGCAGTTAGGAAGGATCTTTCGTTATATATGGTACCAAATGCGTTCCAACAATGATGTAGTATGTTACTTTTGCTTTGTTCTTGTGTTCTTATGGAACTTCAGTTTGCTATCAATGGTGTATCTCGGCGCTCTCTATTTGTATGCTTTATGGGTTAATACAGGCCCAAGTTACATCTTCTGGGTTATCATCTTGATCTATACAGAAGTTTACATTTTACTTCAGTATCTGTACCAAATCATCATCCAGCACTGTGGGTTGAGTATTGATCCTAGCCTGTTGAGAGAATTAGGCTTTCCAACACACAAGGTCACGTCTTCATTTGTTGTCAGTTCATTACCTCTTTTTCTTGTCTATTTATTTACCCTCATTCAAAGTTCCATAACGCCAAAAGACGGTGAATGGGTGTCTTTTACCGACTTCAAATTTAAGAGGAATGATCTCCACACAAAAGATAATCCCACTAGTTATAGCTGGCGAGAGAAAGCATGGGATGTGCTAACTCAGTTGACTAACATGGTGAAACTGGTAGTGAGAAACTCTTTTAGGTACTGGAAATCACTCACACAGGGAGCAGAATCGCCTCCTTATTTTGTTCAGGTGTCTATGGATGTCGACTTCTGGCCAGAGGATGGGATTCAACCAGAGAGGATTGAGTCTGGAATTAATAAGTTGCTCAGAGTTATCCACAATGATAAGTGCAAGGAAAAGAACCCAAATATTTGCTCTTTTGCTAGTAAGGTTAACATTCAAAGCATTGAAAGAAGTAAAGAGAATTCCAGTGTTGTCTTAGCGGTCTTCGAGATTGTGTATGCCTCACCTTTAACTGATTGTTCTTCAGCAGAATGGAATAAATCTTTAACTCCAGCAGCTGATGTTGCCAAGGAAATCCTCAAAGCTCAGCGTGCAGGTTTTGTAGAAGAAGTGGGATTCCCTTACCGTATTCTTTCTGTAATTGGTGGAGGCAAGAGAGAAGTTGATCTGTATGCCTACGTATTTTGTGCAGATCTGATTGTATTCTTTCTTGTTGCCATCTTCTACCAGTCTGTCATAAAAAACAAAAGTGAGTTCCTTGAAGTGTACCAGCTTGAAGACCAGTTTCCAAAAGAATATGTCTTTATTTTGATGGTAAGTCTTCAATTTTTCTCTATTCATTATCCTTTTGTTCTTTCGACAGACCTTGAAAAGTTTGTTGACCACAGTTGTACTATTAAACTAAAAATAGTTTAACTAGTATCATGTTAGAAACCAAAATTTAACTGAAAAGAAAGAACATTTTGGTCTTCATATTGTGCATGTTCCCCCTTTGGGATGCTCTTTGCTGTTACTGAAGAACTTGATGGGGATGACATCTCCTTGTAGTATCCGTGTATTGAAAGAATGAGACAGAATAGGAGAGAAGGCTCTCCTCTGAAGGTTTACCCTTCAACAACAGCGTTTTACTCTACTCGCTAGATGTTTACAGATCCAAATGCCCCCACTCCCCATGCATCTTCCTTTTTGCTGTGTATACTAATTCTCTGTAACTAACCAAGTAACTTCTCTAATTGTCACTAACTAGTTTTTCCTTATTTTCTATCCGAACAATACCACCCCCTCGAATTCAACCTTGTACTCAAGGTTGAAATTAGGCATCTGATAGTATTCTCATTCCCGGTGCAGTGCCTCTGCCTCCTCTTCACCCTCTTGCTCATTTTCAGCTAAAGTGCTTCTGTAGAATTTATTAAACGACACTTATGATTGAAGGTGTGTCCCGGTCTCCGAGACTAGCATGACACCGACACTTGTGATTACATTGAGTGAAGTCATTTTCTCAAAATTTTATTAGTGTTGACGTGTCGGTTTGTGTCTTGTCTGCTTCATAGAACACAACTAATGCAACAAGTTGCTTGAGAAAGAGAACAGGGGCCACCTTCTATTCGGAATTATTACAGTCTAATTGGCTTATAGTCTTGGGCTAGGTCCATCATTTAAAAAATTAAACGTGAGGCTACTTTTTTACTAAGCACACCACCCTTCCCCCTTGTTTTAAGATTTGTCTCCAAATACCCTCCCCTTTCTGCAACACCTCCCCATTGAATCTACACCACCCCTTTTAGTTTTTTCTTTCCCTCTAGAACTCTATCAATACAATGTGATTAAGGGATGGAACCTTGCGCCCTAATCTTGAATTTCAGACCAAGGAAGGTGGACATGTTCATTTCTCGTGCTTCACGCCTGAAATGGTTCTTGCACAACGGAGCATGTTAGAGATGTAATAGTAAAATCCATGGCGGCTTAAGCTTTTGGCATTGTCTGTTCATGGCATTCGTTATGCTGGAAAAGTATATAGAACCTTTGAAATGGTTCAGTTTATTTTTATGGTTCTTTTTGTTTTTCAAATAGAAAGGAAAATTTAGACCGGTTTCCTTTTTTTATAATTTCTTGCATAACTGCCATGCTTAAGAAACATTTGGTTCAGTCTCTCTTTGATTAATGCAGTGTTGGAATGACTGGACGATTTATTGCATTTTGCATTTATTTAATCAGCTAGAGGCGTCATGTCCTAACAGAATTTACTTCTTCTACCCAGGCCATCTTCTTCTTGATTGTACTTGATCGTATAATATACCTCTGCTCATTTGCCACGGGGAAAGTGATATTCTATATTTTCAACTTCATTCTCTTCACATATTCAGTTACAGAGTATGATTGGCAATTGGATCCATCTCGACAACATGCAGCTCAGTTAGCTCTCCGTGCCATATTTCTTGCTAAAGCATTTTCTCTAGGATTGCAGGCTGTACAAATCCGATATGGCATTCCTAACAAGAGCACATTGTATCGACAATTTTTGACGAGTGAAGTTTCACGAATCAACTACTTAGGATATAGACTTTATCGTGCTCTGCCATTCCTTTATGAATTACGATGCGTACTTGACTGGTCATGCACAACTACATCTCTCACCATGTATGACTGGCTAAAGGTATATTATATATGTAGATAGCATTGCTTAAATCGTTATATTTATTCCAAAAAGCATATTTTCCATTATTCGAAACTCTTTTTTGGAAACAACTTTGATAAACTGCCATATTCACTGATACATCTTTTGTGCTACCTTATTGCTATGAGCTATACTTAAATAATTGATTGATAGTATCAAAATTCACTTCTGAACTATATTAATTTTAAAGGACGTTAAGTGTAACAACCTAGACATGGTTTTTAGACTGAATATGCAGAACATAAATTTGCATGTTATTCCTTGCAATTCATAATGATTTTAATAGGGAAATGATAGAAAAGCTGTTTTAGTATATATTTGTTCTATTGTTCCTGGTATTTAATGTCTTTATCTTGTTCCTTATGTTGGTTTATTTTCAGCTTGGTTTTGTGGTCAAATTGTCTCCAATATTTATTTGTACCTCTAGCTTTTAAATGATGGTTGGTTGCAAGTTTGCTTTGTGGCCTTTCTGCCATTGAATAATTTTACACAACCTCCTCTCAATAGTTTTTTGGTCCACAATAGCTAGCAGGAAAAGATAAATTTATACTTTGATAAATCAGTGTAGACTTTCTTATGAAGGTTCATAACATAAATATATGTGTTTGGTAAAACCCACCTATTTCAAATGGAAGGAGGGAAATTTTAAAAATGGGTGGCCAAAATTTGTCTTTAGAATGTAAACGGAAGTATTTAGTTGAGTATAGTCTGTGTTATTATTTGAATTTGTCTACTGCATAATCAAATGTGTGGGTGTTGAGTTGAGAGCCTATGAAAATAGCTTATGACATGTGTATAAACTGTATTTGGCTTATTTTAATAAAGATCTTTGTGATGGCTTATAAGAATTGCTTACATCTTATATGAAAACAGTTTGACCACATTTTCTCTTTGATTATAGAAATAGTTTATACACAAGTGCTTGTATCTTGAGTGTTTATTCAATAAGTAGCACTTAATTAAGGTGTTTTCCAAATGCACCTTATGTCATTCTACCATTAGTGCCTACAACATATCATTAGATAGGACTTTAGGACTTGTTTTGTTTTTCCTGCTGTTGAATGTCTTGTCGGAGATATTAGTGGGCATCTTAAAGATTTGATCTTTGGTGTTAGCAGCACATTTCAGATCACAGCTTATTAAGCAAGCACCTGTGAAAATTCATTTGGAAGAGCTTGCTTTTCATCTTGTGCTGATTTTTTTTTTCTATTTCTGAATTCTGCTTAATTATGTAACTAACACCTGCATATTTTCCCTCATTTTTATAGCTTGAGGACATAAATGCAAGTTTGTACCTTGTCAAATGTGATTCAGTCTTGAATAGAGCTACACACAGACAGGGGGAGAAGCAAACGAAAATGACCAAATGCTGCAACGGGATTTGCCTGTTTTTTGTATTAATTTGCGTTATATGGGCTCCCATGCTGGTAAGAAAATGACAAAAACTGTTTATTTCAAAATTTCCTAAATTTTTTTATAGTTCTAGCACTTTTGCTTTGTAGATTTGTTAGCATATAAACCCACATTTAATAACTTAATGGCATGTCATTTATCATTTTAGCTTTACTACTTTTATTAGGTAATTTATTAGAACGCACCCAAATTTTGCTATACTTGTAGTATCATTAAGACAGTGTGTTGAATTTTATATCAGAGCTGTAATGTCCTAATAGACCTTGGATTTGTGTTACAATCCTATGATTTGATACCTGAGGAATTATCAAGTTAGGTTGATTTCGACTGATATCTCTGGCTTTCTGCAACTAATTTACTACAATTCTAACTTTTGTAACGTAAATTTTCCTCTGTTGTTACAACAGCATTCGGTCATGAATCTATATTTTCAAAACATATATTTGTTATCTTTGAATTCCAGGGCCCACTCTTAATTAGCTATATGATATTTCTTGTCATTTGTCCTTTCCCTCCCAATCCATGTCTTGTGTATGTGTGCAAGGGGGTGCATCTGTAGGATTTGATAAAACTTAAATAGACATTTCATAGTTTGATAGATTAATATTTTACTCCTTTCCCGGGTTTGAACCCAGGACCTCAAACTCCTTTTCCCCCAGCTCAAACCAGTTGAGCTACCCCCCCGAAGTTGAATGTATTTATCCCCTTCAATTGTTCACATACTTGACCGTTGCAATTTCCCGGTCACCACAATAGCATATAACATGTTTACTGAAGTATATATTTTATTATTTTTCCTTTCAGATGTATAGCAGTGGTAACCCAACAAACATTGCAAACCCCATTAAAGATGCTAGCTTTCAGGTTGATATCAAGACAGAGAGTGGAAGGTTGAATTTGTACCAAACTACTCTGTGTGAAAGAATCCAGTGGGATTCGCTTAATTCGGATGACAATGCTGATCCCAATGGCTATTTGAATGCATATAATAAGAATGATATCCAGTTGATATGCTGTCAAGCTGATGCTAGTACATTATGGCTTGTTCCACATGTTGTTCAGACTAGACTGGTCCAGTCCCTTGAATGGTATTCCGACATGGAAATTTTTTTCACCTGGATACTTTCAAGGGACAGGCCAAAAGGAAAAGAAGTTGTGAAATATGAAAAGCCGATTGATTCTCTATTTCTTCCAACACAGTCTGATGTTCAAAAAGTTCTTAACGGCTCGATGAACAGCTTTAGGATTTATAATGTTTATCCAAGATACTTTCGTGTCACTGGTTCAGGTGACGTTAGGCCTTTGGAGGAGGTAATAGACGATGTTCGTTTTTCATATTACTACTGTTATATTTGCCTTTGATTGTTCCTAAATTGCTATTGAAAATTTTGAATTAAATTTTTCAGGATAGTGCTGTTAGTGCTGATCTAGTTATAAATCGTGAGCAGTTTGAGTGGTGGGCCTTTAAAGATATTAATCCATCAAATTTAAGTAGATTTTGTGGAGGTTTGACAGGACCTATGGCAATCATAATATCTGAGGAAACACCACCACGTAAGTTGGCCATGTCATTTTTCTCCGAAAAATGTCATTTTAATTATATTGCCTAATAATACTTCCCATAGTGTTTCTAATATTGTCATATTGCTTCAGAGGGTATTCTTGGTGACACACTCAGCAAGTTCAGCATATGGGGGCTTTACATAACCTTTGTTCTAGCTGTTGGACGCTTCATCAGACTCCAGTGCTCTGACTTAAGGATGAGAATTCCCTATGAGAACCTACCTTCCTGTGATAGGTACCTAGCTTTCTTTCCAGAAAAAAAGCCATGCAAATGAATGAATATAAACAATAACTCCCTTGAGAATTTCTCAAATCAATTAATTAAATGATGATGAAGCTCCTGAACATGCGTCACTCTACTGTGATGTTGTGAAGCTTATTTAAGATACATCCTGTGGTAACTTACATTACTTCTTGTTACGTGCTTCTAATGTAGGTTGATAGCCATTTGCGAGGATATATATAATGCAAGAGCTGAGGGTGAGCTTGGAGTTGAAGAGGTCCTTTACTGGACACTAGTGAAAATCTATCGGTCCCCGCACATGCTTCTTGAATACACCAAACCTGATTAAAATGTTAGGGGTTGAGTACCATCTTCTGGTTATAAATGTTACTGGGCTTAATGCCCACATATGGTTTGAGTGCCAGGCATATAGAACGAGGTCAGAGCTCGGGGCAGTATGATGCTGGTGGATGACCGCATAAGAAGTTTATACCAGCTTTGCAACATGTTTGGTGCGGTGTTCAATATGGATTATGATGAATCATTTCTCTGGCAGGGGCAGTAGCGTGATTCATGATTGTGTAATTATACATGCATGACAGAAAGTTTGTAGTAATTACTATTTTTTGGGAAAATCATGTATACAATGTAAAATGTAGTCAGTACCATAGTTGTAATCAAGCAATCGAGCAAATATGTATAGTTGGTAACCAGGAAGTGTGATTTTCTCTTACCATTTCTCACACCTTTCAATCACAAAACAGCTAGATTAATTCAACCCAAAATTATGATCTGTGTGTTAGCATGACTGCCTAGATTTGTAATGTCAAAGAGAAATCTTCATCTGGGAAAATTTATGGTATAGTACTTCTCCCATACCGTTAATAAATAACAGTCAAAAGTAAATTATAATGTATGCATTAAATAATAACATGAAGTCATGAAAAATTAACAAAAATTCAAGCTCAGTCAAGAAACAAAAACAAATTTTCATGCCGAATCTTTAAATTTATGCTGTTGTTGAAGTTGCAAATCAATTTCTGTAAATGTTCGTACCGCTAATACTGACTTTGTATGTTCTTTATCAATTTTTTCCTACAAAAGGTTGATTAAGTAAGTCTTAAAAGTACTTATTGATCGTTTTAGTTATCAATATTCTAAATTTTATTTTCATAATTAGAATTAGACAATGTATAGTAGTAAATTAAATTACCAATGTTTACAACTTTTTTTTTACTATACTAATATTTTCATTGTCACAATCGAATTCTCTTTTTTTTTTTTATCAAGGGAAAAATAAAAGGACTAAGCAATCTGTTGTCTAAATACCTCAATGATATTTGCAAGTAGTGATATTTAATTGATTAGGACGAGACATCCACAACCAACATTGTTAGCATCAAACTAGGTCAACAGTCAGCATATTCATTGTCTTCTCTCAAAGTATGATTAAAGGAGACCACCCAAAAAAGAGAAAAGAACTTCTTAACGAGAGAGAACAAGTTTGCATGAGGATGAAAGTCATTTTGATATTATCCGCAATAACATCCAAAGTTGTTTGAGAGTCGGTATCTATGATGTGTCGCAATTGAATTCTATAATATCCAAAATTATTTGACAGTTGACTTCTATGATGTATGGCAATCGAATTCTATAATATCCAAAGTTGTTTGAGAGTCGACTTCTATGATGTGTCGCAATCGAATTCTTTCAAAGTACGCAAATCTACCCTAATGAAAGAAAAAAAAGTAAACCCAAATCTAATATTTTTCAACCGGGCATACCTCCTATTAACCTTTAACAATAAAAAGTATATAATTGACCCACAAACCTACCTATTTCACTTTTGTAATAAAAATAGTAGACAAGTTTTTCTTTAGTCAAAATAAAGTAAAATTAACAGTTGAATAAACAAATTGTGGTTGCCAAACATGTTTTCTTTTAGAAGAGGTTGCCAAACATTTTTAATGCAGTTAAATAAAAATCGGTGTTATTTTATTTGCTGCTTTATTTTATAGTATTTCCAACATTTATCACCACATAACTATAAAAAAATAATTTAAAAAATACAACTTGTATTTTTTTTATAAAGACAGAGTACAAATCACTATAATTCTAGCAATTCAATTTAGAAGAAAAAGAAACTGTTGTGGTGTGAGGCAAATTGATTGAGGTGCATAGAATAGAAAATATATTTTGGGTGTTCTGATCAGTCAACATAAAGAGCCTGCTAATATCTGTTTAGGTTACAATGGACCACCAGAACTAAAATTAAATTTGTTTAAATACCACAGAATTGGTGTTCCCTAACGCAATATCTATAAATAATATATTACAAACAAACCAACCATAATTAGCATCAACAACAACAACGTGCAACAACCTTGTGATGACATTTCTCAAACTTCATCTTTAGCTATCTTACATTTTTGTTTGCAGAATCCTTCTGTTGCTCAATAATTTCTGGGATGGTGTCTTGCATAATCTTTGGGGATGAAAAATCAAAATCCGAAGCAGCTACACCATTGGGTTGAGGATGATCTTTAAGGTATGCTGCTATCTTTAGGTGTGATGTAGTAAGAGTCCAACTTAGAGTAATCATTTCTAAGCACCAAGATTCTCTTGAAACCTAGTGGGAGTCTTTGGAATGTTAGGCTTGTCAATGACCCATGTCCGAGAAGAATCATATTTGATATCAGCAGGATCAACACAACTACGATTAGCCTTTTTGTTACAATCAAAAGGCTCTCGAATGATTTTATGACGGATCTCCTCAAACTCTTCCTGTGTATCAATCACTCTCCATTTCATGCAAAGTTTGCATTGTGCCGCAAAATATCAACTGACCCCCTGGGTCTTTACTGGTCTCTTGCTAGAAGAAGATGGAGTTTAGGAGCCCGACATTGATTCAACTAAAAACATGTACATTTTTATAACATAAATTATCTGATACTAAGAAAAACTACGACATCTATATTGACTTATATAATAAAAGTAATAATAAATCATAGGATTTTGTATTTGATGATATACCTTTGGTACTTGGTCGATTTAATTTTTTGGATTTGTGAAAATTTTCATAAGAATGTTGTCATCATCACCGTCATTGTCATCTTCATCTAGTTTTATGAAAACTAGGATTAACTTACGGATCTGATTGATTTGATCCAAAGTTGAACACTTTATTGATTTGTTCATGTTCAGATCATGAAAGCTTTCAAATTTCGAACTCACTAGACAGTGAGACTTGGGAAGACTATTTAAAGATAAATATACCAAAAATTTGAAAGGAAAAACAAAATATATACGAAGAAGAATCAATGGAATTAAAGATTTAAAACACAAGAGAAGAGAAATCAGCAAGCCTTCGAAAGATGAATAAGAAGAAGAATCAATGGAAGTGAAATGCAGCGACTACTCATTTTTTTATAGAATGAACTATAAACTGGACTTTAGGGTTTCATACTATGGGCTTGGCCCATGACAAATCAGATTCATAAATAAAAGAAGTTTACTCAATAGGCCCTTCTAATTTATCACAAACCCTTCAAAAGCCAAAAATACCCTTATTGGAACGTAACTCCCAATCGGTCAAACTCGGGAGTTATGATTCGAACAATCTTTGTTACATACCGGAACCCAACCGGTAACCTTCATTTGTGTTTTAAACGAATTTTTCAAGCTTCCTCAAACTCACACAACATGATTAATTCAAACTCAAACAACAAGTAAGTGTATAATTTCTCAAACTCCAGACATTTTTTCTCATTTTTTACGCAAGAGTTTTTTAATTGCTTAATGATAGGTCCGCAAGTGCATGAAAATACCGGTTTTAGTATAAAAGATGTTGAATCCTGCAAGTATAAAAGATGTCACATTGTTTATCTAAGGCGGTGCAAATTAATTTGATTGCGAAATTAGGAAATTAACTTGTTTTTAATTATTTTAATGACGAGAGACCGGAATATATAATTCGCATCGACTATGTATACTTGTTAAGTTATATTTTATTATTATAACCGAAAAATATTTTCGCGTGTAAAAGGATTAAATTAAAGAGTCCACTCCGCTTTCACGTGTATGACACGAATTTCGACTTTGTAATCTACTCGACTGCTTTTGCGGGTATGCATTACAACTTCAAAAATTCCGTTTGAAAAACAATCAATTTTTGCGTGAAAAGTTATTTTTAGTAGAAATTTAATTTAAAGGTTCCGTTTGGTTTCGCATAGTGGGAACTGTATTTTAAACTCACAGATGCCCGCTTTCGCATGTGCGAATACAAGTTTAAAATAGCGTTTTTGAAAATAAATAATTTCTAAGTTAATTGAGAAAAAAAATGTTGTCTGTGTATTTTAAAATTAACTTATGAATTTTCTACAGAAGATACAATTTTCACTCTTTCGAAATGAAACCGATATCGCGTTATTCTAGTGTTTACTGTAAAAATTTATCATTAAAAATTATAATCTTCAGACTTAAAAATAATTCCTGTCAAATTTATAAATTATACAACTTAACAAAGCATCGTTGGTACGACAATCATTCTATTGTGGACTCTAAAAATCTTCCGAGACATGGTAATTATAATAATTGAACTTTTATTCATGCTATTCATCTTTGAAGTAGAGAATTAAAAGAGAATAAAAAAAAACGTGAATCAATGGAAACAAAATGAACAGAACCTGTTAAGGATGGATACTCTTAATAAAAAGGAAAGAAGGCCACAACAACAGAACAACAACGCAACAACAATATGAAATAACACAGAACAAAGGCGCAGCAACAAGGAAGTAAAATAACCGCAGCAATCCAAACACAGCAGCAGCAGAGCAACTTAATTGAAATC
>Ga0099826_10001064_pt1 | contig 15555 bp, 16 predicted proteins | sample Mtrugardesep15_FD_76830 | JGI IMG/M metagenome (GOLD analysis project Ga0099826, IMG submission 76830) | Root nodule microbial communities of legume samples collected from California, USA - M. trunc garden sep15 | ecosystem: Host-associated > Plants > Roots > Nodule | place: USA: California... | reverse complement strand
GTAGGAATAAGGGACTAGTTTGATGCTAAATTCTAAGCATCGGGAAGTTTGTTCTCTAAAGGGAAGGTGTTGAAGAAAAACCTTGTATACAAACTTCTGGGAAAGGATATGAACGCTTCTTCAATACATATATCCGAGCACATAATTTATGGACGATAGTCGATAAAAGTCAAATAGGAATTATCACGAAAAGGTACTGTACAACGAAAAATTCCAAGCCAAATTATTTCAACTAAAAATATTGTGGGAACATGATGGTGATGTGTGTTTTTTTTAACCTTTTGTTGGTGATGGTGATGTTACTAAGCCAATAACATCAGTATGTCTGTTACTAACATAAACCCCTTTTGTTAAACAAATTGTATTTTTAATATAAGCTTTCTTTTAAATAACTAAATATATATTATTTGTTTTAAAAAATATGATTAATACTATTTATTTGTTTTCAAATATTGTAACAGAAAAAAATATCTTCAAATATGAAAAGCCAATACGTTATTTTGATCATTGATATATTTAATTATTTATCAGCAAAAATTATGTATATATATATATATATATAGAAAAAAATTATAAAAAAATTGATATTTTAAAAATATATGTTGAGATAAATAGAACATCATTTTATATTTAATAACATTTGTCTTATATATTTGAAAATAAATATGTTATGTTATGTGAATAATGTAATCAAACTATGACATTTGACAGAAGAGATGGATTTCTTTTTGGTACAATTGAAGAGGTAAATTTATACACAGTAATTTAACATGAGGTATAGTACAAAATATACACACAAAAAATTTGAAAAAAAAAAATAGACACAGTAGTTATACTATAATTATTTTTAATATATATGTGAAATATAGGATAAATGTTTATAAAAAGGAACTAGTATGAGTAAATAATAAAAAAATGTATCACAAGAACACTAGATGATGAATGGAGTTGGATATGTGGTGTACGTGGCTAGCAACTAACCACCATTGTTTTTGCCTCCCCATTAGGTCACAGAGTACGTATAAAATAAAGAAAACGCTAGAAAATGCTCGTAAGACAATTTTAAGTAATTTTTTTTTTTGAAGAATACATTTTTAAGTAATTAAAAGTAATAATTTTTACATATAAAAAATTATGTAATTATAATTTAAATAAATTTAACTTTTCTTTTCAAACCAATTTTTTTTTCTGAATTTTCTAAATAATGTCGTTAGGACACTTGTTATCAACAAAAACAATACTCTAATTTAAGATAGGTTGGTGTAGGGCATCCATCATCTTCATTGCCATAGTGTTGTGGGACGCAACTTGGAGAGAACAACAGCAACAAAAATCCCTAACCAAAAAGGAGATGAGAGTATTTGAGAAAAATAAACAAAAAGGAGAAAGGAGATGTATGAGTAAAATATGGTGTTAACAGTAATTTCCTTTCTTAATTAAAAATCAACGTTGCAAAACCATAGGCCTATGGTGGAGTAGTTTATTCATAGGCTGATGCTAAATGCCACCCCAATTTTCATGTCATTTTCTTGCTTTATTTGTCCACACATAAAATCGTTTACTCAGTCTTCTGCCATATATTCAAACATCCACACAAAAATGTTTACGTGGAATTGTAGTATCTTATCCATTTAATCTCTATATTATCATTGCATTGACATAGTTTCTATACTGTTCCAGCGTCAAACATTAGAGACCTCGCCAACAATGTGTTGCGATTATGTTCGAGTGTTTGTGTTTTCTAAAATATAAATAAAAGAAACTCAATTTCTTTTTGTCAAAAAATGTAAGGAAAAAAAAAAAATTATCCTATTTAATTTTGTTCTTTTTAAACCATATTTTTCAAGAAAAACTTTTATTTATTCTCATGAAATTAAAATGCAAATTACATTCAATTTTTTTCTCTCTTTTATTTTTTCCATAATTTAGTCAATGAAAATTGTTCATTTCTCGATATCTTTTCATGAATAAGACATTCAATGATTTCACTCATTCAAAATGTTTTTAAATTGTTTCCTAACTCTAGAATCTAACCCGAGAATCAACTCTTAACATTTAATTTCTTAAGGATCTTCTCTTTTGGTCTTCTAAAATTCATCCAAATTATCCAGAGAGACTTTCCTTTGATGTGTTTCCAAACCCATGCACTTCTCTCCAAAAGGCAGCCTTCTCCAAGACTCCGTTCGTTTGGTTTTCCAAAATTCATATTTAGAATCTCACCTAAAGATCTTCAACTGTTAACCTCTAATTCTCTCCTTTAGTTCAGTAATTATACACTCCAATCCAACCTTAAGTATGACGGACAAAGATGTTTATTCGTAGTTTTCTTCGCAAAAAGAAATCACAACCATGACGTTAAACAGTGGTTGCCGTTACATATTGTTGCAACCTTGCTATGCATAAATTTATTTTTTATTAGCATCACATATTGCAATTTACAACTTATCACTTGTCTTATTCTTCCTCTCAGAAAAAAATACCTATATTACTTATTTCATTAGTCACGTATATCTCTTATTTTCTCTCTAAAATCTTCCATATATATCTCATTATTAACTCTCCTCACTTTGAAATATCTTTATTCCTTTAAAAATAGTCATAAAATATATAATGGAAAGACAAAAAAGATAGAAAAATAAGTTGTGATGTGATTCATGCAAATGTTGCATATGTTGAAGCATTGCGTCATTGTGATGCAACTTTGAAGAAAGTCTTTTAGCGACACATATCCGGATCAATATTATTTGGACACACATCAACTGATATTATTTATTTTTATTCTTTTTTAATTTTGTTAATTTCATATGATTGTGCCAAAATGCATGTCCGTATAAAGTTTTCTCGCAACGTTGTAGTGATTTATAATCACACTGGAATTGCAACTTGATACGGTCCATAATTTGATACCCTTGGTTAAAAAGGCATAAACAAAAGCTAGCTACATTTATTACAATATTAACAACACTGATTTAACGTTACAAATGAGATAATGCAGTCATGTTATTGTTAACTAGTTCATGGAACACACGTTAACACAAGCAAAAATAAATCAATTTTATATCAAAAATACATTTTTTTTTATATTTTTAAGAGATTGAAGATGCCCCTTAAAAAACATTGATTACGCAAAATTTAAGATAAGTTTTCTTAATTTTACTATATTTGATTTCTTAATATAAATATTTATGTCTTATCATTTTTCTAAGATTTAACTTTAGTTTGAGCATAAATTTTTCGTGGCAGAGAACAAATTTAAAACTTGATCAAACTGAAGCACGTTGTATTCAAGTCAAGGTCAGTACATAATTAAACACACTATTTACAGTTTGCATAATAACAGGAAGAGAAAAAAACAGAGGAGAAATGTTATTTATACGGTTATTTTATGACAACTTTTGAAAAATCTTCTTTCTTATATTTACATTGTGTTTTTATTCACTCACTTATTTTTTTTCTCTTTATTGTTTTGATCAATAAGAAGAGAAAAAAAATGAAGATTGTCTCAAAAATTGTCATAAAATACTTGTCCAAATATTACTCGAATATTACTCGTAATGAAAACAAGTACTTAAGGAGCCATGCATCAAATCATGGTGGGTCATACCCATATCATAATGCATTATGTATGCATGAGCATGATATATGTTAAGGAGAAGAGAAAGTGTCATCATGTTGGAGCCACTTCTGTTCTTGTGCATTGTTTGGGTTGGTTTTCAATGCTCCTAGAAGAGCTTCAAAAGCATTTTTGGCTTTGTTATAGGACTTGCGTTGCTTGATACGTCGAAGAACAACATGTTTATCCAATGTTTGAGAAGGGGATTTCAAGTGGAGCTCGCTTGAGATGCCATCACCAACTGTTGTAGAGTCCTTAATATTGTCCCTTATATCTATGTGTTGTTGATCAATATTCTCCTTCTGATCCCTCTCTGAAGTCAAAGCTGATTCAGATCTAGAAATCCTAAAAGCCATTTTACTTGTTGATAATAAGAATTTGTTGTTATTGTTAGAGACTATAGTAGCCTATATTATAGGTGCTAGAGCTAGGACAAACATGAAAAGGAGGATCACTTATGTTATATGGTGACACAAATAGAGACGGTGCTATGCATGATGAAACATTTTTTTATTGTTTGTGTCCTGCTAAGCCAAACACATATAGGGCAAGGGACAAAAAACACGTGGCAAATGATGAGACCATGAAGCCAACAGAAATGGATTCTATGGGCTCTGCTAAGATGTGTAGTGTCAAACTTGCACGATGCCACATTTCATTTTTTTCTACGTGGCTGGATAATAATACTGATTTGCTGAATCTTTTTTCATTTGCTATAGTACTCATGCATTAGGCTCAACTGCTCGAAGAGGTTTGGTTGCAAATATATTTCTTGAAGTATGTTTTTCGGTATCACTTTTTGAAATAGATCCGGTTTTTAAAACATATAGTAAACTGATCATGTATAATTAATCGGCATATAAAACTTTTTTCATTGTCATGCTATTAATCAATCTCATTTAACCTTTCAGAAGTGACATTAGCTTCCAGATTCAAAAACTCTCTTTGCACTCCAAAAGTTAACATTTAGACCGTTTATACATTGGAACTTGGAAGTTAACTTCCAAACACATTAAACGTCGTCATATTACCTTCAAATGTAAAACATTCAGAAAATATTTAAATTTTGAAAGGCATACATAGTCTAGAAGACAACTTAGGTAGATATACAGAATACAAAAGTTTACTTTTCGTGAGATAACATGACATCAAAAATTATATCTTCCAAAAGTTAAATTTCAAATAGTAAGAGTTAAAAAGACAAGAATTATCTCAGAGGTGTACTCGAATAAATTACTGCAAATAGGAACGGCGTATTTGGGGACAGTGTCGATTGCATAAGTTTAGGGACATCCTCTAAAAAAAGTGATATATTTACCAATGCAACAGCTTGAACATAAGTACAAGATAATCCAAAATAAGGGAAGGGTTAAAATGTATTACCCTAAGCAGCAACTAGTAAGATCTCAATGATATATACAACAGACAAATATATTTGAACATGACAGAACGTTAGCAAAAAATAAAATAAAAATCTGCAAGTAAATCATCGATATTCTCATCCGCAAGACGAGCTTGTTTCGGCATGTCAAGGCACAAACAGGAACTTCTCCATCACATTTTACTGCTTTTTGCGAACATAGCTTGAACAGCTACGACTGTAGGATTTATTTTTCATCATGTTGGTCAATATAACTTAACATAAAACCACTAACCACTCTCCGCACTACAGGATTGGGAATACTACGGCATAAACGGCCATCAATATATGCCAACAAACCAGACATGACAAATCTGGCGATGCCCCATTTCTGAATGATGTTCACTTTCTGCACTATTTGAATAATAGAGTTTGCAGGCACATCTGCATGATCACCAACCTCCGACTGCTTTTCCTGTTTAATGCTCGAAACAAACTTGTTAGCCTGCCTTCGCAGTATGCGTATTGCAAAGCTAACAAAAAGATGCTCGCACAATGTCAATAAAGTTGGTCCTATTCTCCATTCCTGCAACAAAGAGTTCCTGAATCAATGTTTTCGTACATGACTGGGAAGATTACTTAAGGATAATGCCATTGCTGATTGCATACAGCAAGAAGAACACAAATTACCCTTTTCAGAAACAAGTCAATCACACAATTTGGATTAAACTTTAACGGTAAAATCACATGTAACATTTTGAAGCATCTCCAAACTAAATTAATGCATTCCAAGAATGCAAAGTATTAGTTTGGGAAGATCGAGCACGATATCTTAAATATATAAAAAAGTAAAACGAGAACTTGATGCTTTTAATTGGAAATAGAGAACATAGGTCCGCCATCCTTATTCATAATCATGAAATGTCAGAAAAGTGATAAAAGATGATAAGTAGGAAAACACACATACTAAAAAGAGAAGAAAAAGATAGAACATAGTGGTAACAGAATCATGCTCAATAGAACAGAACTTACAGTTTCTCCACGAAGACGACGTAAAGGGTTGGAAATAGTTGAGGGATCTCCTTTTAGTAATGCCTTACTGACAAGGAACTCCTTAACACGATCCATGATGTCATTGATAAGAGAATGATTTGGTGGTAGGTTCTTCAGGATAACCTAAACATTGCAAAACTCCATCACAACCATACAGTATATGGATTACTTCTTTTTTTTCTTAAATAGGAAAAGAAATCCATTAAGAATGCAAAAAATTACCAAAGAAAACGGATGTGTCCTCTACGAGAAAACAAATAAAAGAAAAAACTACAGCACCAAATCTCAAGAATAACAATGCAAAACAGGCATCCCAATCTCAATGCAGATAAGAACCCCCCCCCCAAAACAATATGTTCTCTTCATTAAAAGATTCAGAGTAGAAGAAACACATAACAAGAGTGATGCTCCCCTTAGGAAAAATTCTTGCGCAGCTTATAAGCCCCAAAACACAAAAAAAAAGTAATCAAAACTACCTTCTCTATCCTCACTACCCCGTACAAAATTCCTCCAGTTACATCTCACCTCCTCACATTGCCTACCTCAGTGTCTTGCTCTTGCTAACGTAGCTTTTTAAATTTTGTGGGGTACCTCTTTCAAACCAAAGGCCCATGAGCCAACCGTTGAAAGTCTATTTGGTTCAAAAAACACTTCTTTTCATTGACTGTTTTCACTTGTGTCCAAAATATTGAAAGCAGATAATAAAGTGGAAACAATATATTTTTGTAATTAAAATTGATAATAATAATAATAAAAAAAACAAAAATCAGACAGATTGTTAGCCTTTTCCCTTCCCCCAACAGACTAGTGCCTAGCATCCTTCATCAATAATTTAATATATATTGTTCAATGATTTTCCAATTTCTATGCTTTCCCATGTTAAAATCAAATAATTATATCATGCACATTTATACGAACATCATTCTCAAAACAAAATTTTGTACTTCGACTTCCATTCCAAATAATGTGCTAGTGTTCTCCCAAGCCATGAAAACGCAAATTTTCCACATAAATGTCGAGCTTAAAAAATCTCCTATGCATACTTCACCATCTATGTGTACACATAGCTCAACTCTTACCTGATTGTCAATAACTCTGACTCTAAGATATTCTTGTCTATAAACTGTATCCAGCATGGCTTGGATATATCCTTCAATGTATAGCTGCAGCAGGCCAAACATCTAATTAGTTATTGTGGACCTCGTCAAAAAATCATATGAAAAAACTTAATAGATTTCTTTTGTTATACACCGATTAACAGAAGCTAATTACAAAAGTTTGTTGAAAAATATATTAGGATATTTGCATTTATTGCATACGCATGTGGTATTGTATTTATATCAGAGGGCCCTATTTTGAGTTGAAATCGAGAGCCCTTGTCTCTAATCTATTTTCTAATTCCTTTTCCTTTGACTTTGAGCCTTTCCCTCCTGCAACCAAACCACTTTGCCTCTTTCCGTCTCGCAACCACAAAACAGCAACAGCATCGACCTACACTCTGCTACCATCCACTGCAGTTCTTCTCCGCAAAGAGACCGAAACTCCCACAGCCGTGCTCTGCCATGAGCAGAGGTCTACGCCCATAGTGCTCCCCCGAGAGTACTCTTCCTCCTTACTCTTGAATCTCAATCTCTCTGCCTCATTTTATTCTAAGTAGATCTATCTGTGCAGTAAACATGACAAACCCAAGCTTTGTCGCTGCTTTTGCCAGCTCTAGTGCTGACTCCTCTGGAACTGCAGTGTGACTTCTAACTACACCCTTTCTTCAAATAGACTTTTGATTAATATCCAAATTTTATAAAGGTTAATTATATGTTGCAAGTGAACAAAGCTTTCTAATTTCCTCATCTTTTGCTCTATTTGTATGTCTAATAGAAGCATACACTCCTTACACCCTGAAAACAAGTCTGAAATATTATTTTTGAAAGAAAAAAAAAAACGATCTAGAGATACTCTTCAGTAAAAACACAATGGAAAGTTAGAGATTTTCAACATAATTTATTTCAATCTTAAATACAGTAAATGCAACAATATTATCCAATACCTCATCAACCCCTGGACTTCGATCAAGCAATATCTTTCTATCAGGACCACCTTCCATCAAAGCAGTTCCTAGAACTGATGGCTCCATAGCCAATTTCAGAATGCCTTGGTGAAATCCACTCATCTTGAAGTTAAATTTGTCAAACGCAAACATCAAACACATAACCAATGCAACAGAGAATAAGTCCCGTTTTAAGTGAACGTAATCAAATTTATAAAATCAAAACAAAAAGTGCTGATTCTGTACCAATCCGTCAAAACCATTTGCTTCTGCCCCTCTCAGAATAGAGTCTGATATTTCTGCTACAGCTGCAAAAGCTATATTGGAACCTGCTGATTTCAACTGGGAAGCCATCACAAATTGATTAATATCCTGATGCTCCATAATCAAATATTTAATTCAAAGAAATGTTATAGACAACAAAGAACTAAGAACCTACAGTTTTCCCTAGATCACCAAAGTAGCGTTTTGTCCCTGAAAAACCTTCCCCTTTGATACATTTACTTATCAATTTGAAAGTACCTGAGCAACAACAAAGTAGACAAAAATAATGCATAAAATTAGAACAAAAAAATTATGAATTATTTCCTAACATTGTATCCTAACAGTCAAAGTAGTAACTATCTGTCTGCTGCATATAATAAGACAGAAATTAGTCGGGAAATAAGTGAATAACCATCCCAGTCATCTATCTATTCAGTCCAGTCTACAGACACCCTGTTCAAGGAAATATCATTACAAAGAAAATGAAGAATTGAGAGAAAAAAATAGGATTCTGTTTCAAAAGTGAATAGAGTACAGATACTTATATGCTTAAATAGACAGAATTAGAGAATATACACTATTTACAACATTCCTTCGCAAACTGGTGAATGAATATATATCATTCCCAGCTTGCAAGTACGTCAACTGAATCGTTCTGTTATAAACCCCTTTGTTAAACATCTGTTAGTTGATGCTCAAAAGGAATGTAAGTTGTAGCTATCAAACCACTATCCAACTTTTTCTTAATGAAGTGAGAGTCTATTACTAAGTGTTTTGGCTTGTCATGCTGAACATGCTTATAACAATTCTCATAGTCAATTTTTGTCCCAAAATCATTTCATAGGGCCATCACATTGTACAGTCAGAGTATTCAGTGCAATCTTCATCTACAGTAGCTCACAAATTCCTTGCGTCATAGTTGACAAGGTTTCACAATTTTAGCCTAAATTTTTACTCATTCAACAAAAACATTACAAAGGTATTTTTTTTTTCCCTTCTCTGTTTTAATTATCTCTCCCCAAAATTATGAATCCATTTCTGGGTTCCAAACACAAAGTGTAATAGAAAATAAAAGTGGACGCAAACAGGAAACTAACAAAGCGCATCATATACCTAAAGTTAATCCTGGAAGATTTGCCAACCCATGTGACGGATCAAAGAAGACATCAAGAGATGATGAAGCCAGGTCATCAAAAATAGAAACAAAATCCGGCGGAAGTAAGGGACTTCCTTTAGCAATATATATGGCTCTCATAGCATACCTGGAAGAGCACTTCAAATTCAGCCATAACTCTGATACAAAATTCAAAAGAAAATATACTGTAGGTTACCATGAATAGTGCTGTGCACATTTAATAAATAATTCACGCATTGTAATCAGAGCATGGGTTATCAGAACCCCATTCAGTTCTACTACCATATTTTTTATGGAAGGCACCTGCAAAGAGAAAGATGGGAATTTAACATGAATAAATAAATAAGTACACATGTACACGCCATGGTTATTTATGAGGAAAAGAGTCAATGCGGTATGCAAAACAAACCTTAACCACACTATGAATTAATGATCTTAGAGCCTCCTGCGTTGAGCTGTAAGTTGATTGTGATTCCCCAGGAATAAAATTAGCAATGATCTACAAAGTTCAGGAAAAATTATGAATTAGTTATCGGATATTATTGAATATTCTTAGAATTTAAACTTAGGATCTAACTCCACTCCACAATACCAGCCTGTAAGGTGAGAACTGTCCAAGCCTTATAAGCATAACAAAGGTCATATCTCTAGGTGATGTTGAACTAAACCCAACCACTCAACCCAGCACCATAAAAGTGCAGTGCCACTGCAACGAAGGAAGATAAAATGGTCCAATAACAGACCGTGGGTGTGGCCGCAATTAAAGCAGATTTTTCAATGCACCCTCTCATGCACAAGCCTGATGTGCCTAGAGTGCGGACGATACAAATTGTCTAACAAAAGATTTAGGATAAGCTCCAATACAATTTCAGAATATGAACGCAGATTCTCACTTAACTCCACAAAACCGACTTGTAAGGTGAGAACTGTACAAACATTATAGATACTACAAAGTTGCTGTACCACTGTAATGAAGGCAGCTGAAGTGGCCTAATGACAGACTGCAGAGTGGATTCAATTAAGGCAGACTTTCCAACAAATATCATTAGCTTCCAAATGTTACTTGTTGAGAGCCCCACATTTGATGAGCTATGGCTTGAAAATGTGACACCCGTTATCAAACCACCCTGGTCACACTCTAGATGTCCGGTCTTGGGTGTGAAGAGGGGTGTATTGAGAGACCCGCATTGCATGTGATATGTAAAGAAGTGTTTATAAAGGGAGACATCCCTGCCTTTACAAGCTAGTCTTAAGGGGATGAGTTAAACCCAACCCAAATTGTAAGAGACTAAGAGATATCATTATCTTATTAAAGTTAGACACTACAGTATTTAGATAACTGGCTTTTCATTCAATTTAGGAAATTAATCCCTACAACCACAGAGTACTATGCTATAAGACTGTACTTGATCGTGTACATAAATATACATATGGTTCGAATCGTCTCTTAAGAAATTAAACTACAAACAATTTCTCTATAATTTTCAAGTATAGTATTAGTAACTAATAGGAAGTACTCAAAATAGAGGAAAAACAAATAATGAAGGAAACCTTTATTGGATAGATTTCAAAATGATCAAAGTAAATCCGTTGACTCTCTGAGTCACTAAGGGATGTTCTCCAAAATGAAGCAAGTTTCATCAATGTCTCCTCATCAAGGTTCAAATCAATTGGCTACACAAAACAAAATGTCAGATCATATAAGAGTACAACCAATTCATACAGGAGCTGTCAAATCTATTCCTTAAAATAATAATTTTTGAAAAACAAACGTCCAACTTTACCTGAAGAAAAATTGATGAGTATCTAAATTGCTTCACATTTGAACTGGACGTGAGTATAACAAAAACAACCTTCAGTACACAATCATTTGGGTCACTGAAACCCAATTGATGTCTGCGAAGCATTGATGCAAAAGGAGCTCCATTCCACTTAAGCTCCAAGTTCATGTGCTAGATCAATAACAAATAGGATGTGATCAATAGAGTCCTTAAATGGATTATTTTCCTCAGACTTCGTATAAGACAAAAGGTGAAATAAATAGTATTAGTCAGTCGTGCAGTTAAATTAAACATGTTACCTGTATACTGAACTGGTTATATTTCTGATGATTATTAGAAACAGTAATCATGTGAAGATTCCCCAACTTCACGGCTACAATTGGTGTAAAATCTTTGCGCTCATTTTCATCTTCCTGCTTCAAATAGAACACAAAACTGGAGCTTAAAAATTGGAGAAAATAATTTATCATACCTTCAATGCTTCACTGAGAAATGAACATAGTAAAATATCATGTAGACCAGGAAAAGTCACTCCCATTTTCCCAGAGCAACACATTTTATGACACTATAACTTCAAAGTTGAAAATCTATCCACTTCTGAAAGTGTTTGAAATTGAGCCACTGGTACAATATCATATTTGATTACAGATATATGTGAAATTCACCAATTAGTTTTTATTACTAAAAACTGAGAAATGCCCAGTAAGATCTGATGAAGCAGGGAACGCCTTTTGTTCCAAAATTAATTTTATTTAAGTACACACATTAGCCAGTGTAAGTTATAAACATGAAAAGTCCAACTTCAGGAAAAATAAACAGGATACTAGACTTTGGTGATCGAGTACTTAACAAAAGCTAGAATACCTGTGTTACATGTTCAAGTATGTGAACTGCAAGCTGAGAAACTCTCAGTTGAAATTTTGCACGCAAATCAATAACTGTATCTCTCTTGAAACTATCAGAGATCTCACAAATTCTCAAAACTCGGGTTGGTCCCTCTGCATATATTTCATATCCCACTTTTGTCATCTCAAGGCCATCACGCTCACTGAAACTCGCATTCTGATCTCTTGATCTTTTGTCTGAAACCAAACGTGTGGCCAAAACTCGTTGTTGCCCAAGTTTATAAAAAGGTGTCCATGCTCTCACCTTATCCAACTTAATCTCTCGTAATTGAAGACTATCTACAACAGAAATCAACAGCGCTATTAGTTTTTTTCTTAACTTATATGATGAGATTATTATTTTTCCAAATAATAAAACTCTACTAGATTGATAGTGTAAGAAAATGACAAACCAGAGAGAGAAATATATAGTTTTTATATATAGATTGCCTTAAGAAGCTCAAGATAACTGAATCATAACCAACATAACTACATTTATTAGGGTGGAGTGAGGCCCAACCCAAATTTTATAGTTACAATAGAACATTTTATTCTTTCATTTCTTTCCTTTTTTTCTTCTGTACATACAACCATGATAGCATGTAATTAACAGCCCAATATTTTATTTTCATTTTTCTTGATTATCATCACTTATGACGATTACTTAATAATAATTTTTGGAGTTTGTACATTCATATTATCAAACAATATTCAATTTTTTTTATATTATTCTCTTTCAACTTGGTATCAGATCTCCCAATCTGAGAGGCTATGCATTTGCATCAAAAGCCTATCAAGCTTCATTGACGTCACCTTGGACTGCTTTAATTATAGCCTAAAGCACCTTCTTGGTGCCTCTATCTCGCTGTGTTGTTGCTCAACACCTCCAACAGACTTTTTTTTTTGCCTTATTATTGATCAGCTAACCGTATTTTACCCTCTTCATGCATGTTCAGTTCACGTTCACACGTTGGCATCCCAGTGTTAGACACTCCACCACTTGCACTGTTGTGCCCACCAACCTTCCCTGCCTCTATTTTCATCTTCCTATACGACCTTTCTATTTCTCACCAACAACACCCAAGTCTTATCCCACTAAGTAGGGTTGACTACAAGAATCAAACGAAGCCATAATATTTTGTAATATATCTTATCTCTATCAAACTCATTAAACTCTAGGTCTTTCTTAATAGTTTGTCATATATCATATCTCTATCCAACTCATATCTCTGCCCAAACCATCTAAGTCGAGTTTCTACCATCTTTTCTACGATAGGTGCTACCCCAACTCTCTCTCTTATGTCATTCTTAACCCTATCTCATCTAGCCTTACCCACACATCCAACAACTCATCTCTGTTGCACTTATTTTATTCTCATGTTGGTTTTTTACCCCCCAACACTGACATTCAACATTGTCGGTCTTACAGTTTGTAAGAGAAATATTTCTCCTCAACCACCCACCATGAATTCAATGATTTACATCTCCTATTTCTCCGTCGTTTTATACTATGGACCCGAGATATTTAAACAATGTGACTTGAGTTTCTTTTCTTAATCTCCGCTCAATCACTCTTTTCCACAACTTCACGGTATGGCTTACAAATTTAATCCCCTATAATTTGTGAAATCTTGTATATCTCCCTTATTCTTATAAATCATAATTAAAGTGATTCTTCTTCTCTCACTCAACATTTTCTTTGACCTCATAATCTTGTTAAAAAGATGTGAGCCAACCAATGCCTCTATCTCCAAAACTTCTCCATACCTCAATAGGTATGCTGTCTGGCTCAACTGCCTTAACGTTATCCATCTTTTTTTGTGTTTCTTCTGCCTCACGTTCTTGAATCCTACAATAGAAGGTATAATTTTGGTCTTTCTCTCTCTAATGTCTAGCCTATTAGAATGCGGTAGGATCTCATATCCTTCATTTAATATGTGCGGACATGATTCTTCCATCTATCTTTAATATCTTTTTTCTAAACGAAACTTCACCTTCTTCATCCTTGATACACTTGGTCCAAATCTCTTGTTTTTTTTTAATGTCCATTAGTAAGCTTATATATAGATTTTTCTCACCGTAATGTAAAAAATTACTTGTGGTGGGCTTGGTATATTTGTAAACCTCTCAAGGGGAGTAGATAATTTGATCATATTGAAAGGAAATGCTCTGGAGAAGACCAACCGACAAGTTGCAAGTTAGGATGACCAAGACTCATTTTTTATGACCTAGCTTCGGAACTCACTGACTTGTGAAGTGAGAAAAAAACTGTATGTTCCTTCTTTGAGAAATTTGAGATAACCTTTGGCAGATTTCATCTATCAAATAGGATGATGCTATCTGTTGGAAACCTTCACTGTGCTCCGCCTCTGGTCCACCTTCACTGCGGTCCGCCCCTGGCCGCCTAACTGCAGTATCTGGGTTGCCTTCATTGCAGCCTCCAGCACCTTCAGTCTGTTGGCTGTGAAGGGGTAGGTTTAGTCCCACATTGCCTAGAGATATGGCATGCGTAAGGTTTAGTGCCTCACCTTTCAAGCTGGTTTTATAAGGTTGAGTTAGGTCCAACTCAAATTCTAAGACTACCTATGAGTTGAAAACAAAAATCTTCACCTCGAAACAATGCAACAGGTATATGTCAAGAGTATTATGGGACAAATAATAACCTTTGGACTAAGTTGGACCCATACCTTAACTTCAGGGTGGAATGCAACAAGCACACTTCCACCCTGGCTATGTTTGTGGAGAAAAACGAGATTTTTGAATATTTGTCAAGATTAATCCTATACAAATTCAGGGCGAGGAGAGGCTTTCCATCAAATTGATGTAAACAATGCCTTTCTAAATGACTATCAAGCAAAGGTGGATATGACTCAGCCTCCTGGCTCTGTGTTCTCTTTGTTAATTTATGTTAATGATATCGTACAGTGCTATCCCTGGCAACTACACATTCTAAAGTGGTTAATAATGTTTGTACAGTGCTCAATTCTTAAAATTTGGGCTTAGGACCTGGCTCGTTAGGATGTCCCAAGCCATATAAGCACTACAATAACCATATCTCCCTAAACCCACACCCTCAATCCAGCATGATAAATATGTTAGACCGTTGCAGTGAAGGCAGACGAAGTGGCCCAATAACAGACCATAGGGGTGGGCCTCAATTATGGCAAATTTTCAAACATTAATGTCTTAACCTCATGCAGACTTAACCAATTAAGTGGTCAATATATATAAATAAATTACAAGGATTTCATAAATCAACTTTTTCAAACAGAATAAATAAATCTACGACAAGATTCAAATGCGCACCATTGATGCGGACAACCAGTCTATGAGGAAGAGTTAAATCATCCCAGACATAATCAGCGCTTCCTGCAGGTCCAAGAACCTCCGGTTCTAATGAACCCTGGAAATTTCACAAATG
>Ga0099826_10001062_pt1 | contig 15560 bp, 16 predicted proteins | sample Mtrugardesep15_FD_76830 | JGI IMG/M metagenome (GOLD analysis project Ga0099826, IMG submission 76830) | Root nodule microbial communities of legume samples collected from California, USA - M. trunc garden sep15 | ecosystem: Host-associated > Plants > Roots > Nodule | place: USA: California... | reverse complement strand
CCACCACCAGCAGTAGCCTTCATCATTACTGGGTAGCCAATTTCTTTAGCTACTTTTTTTGCATGTTCGTATGATTCTAATAAACCGTCTGAACCTGGTACACAAGGAACTCCTGCAGCTTTCATTGTCTCTTTTGCAGTAGCTTTATCTCCCATTCGGTCGATCATTTCTGGAGCAGCACCGATAAACTTAATTCCGTGCTCTTGACAGATTTTAGAGAATTTAGCATTCTCAGAAAGAAATCCATAACCTGGATGAATTGCATCTGCGTTTGTAATTTCTGCAGCTGCAATAATATTTGACATTTTCAAATACGATAAGTTACTCGGAGGAGGGCCTATACAAACCGCTTCGTCTGCAAATTTAACATGCAAACTTTCTGCATCGGCTGTAGAGTAAACTGCAACAGTTTTGATTCCCATTTCCTTACATGTACGAATTACACGAAGTGCAATTTCTCCTCTATTCGCAATTAATATTTTTTTAAACATCTTATTTTAATTAGATAATTAGACAATTTGATAATTAGATAATTTTAGATGTCTGTATTAATTCTGCCAGATCAATCTAAAATCTAAAATCTAAAATCTAAATTTATTTATGATGGATCTACTAAGAATAAAGGTTGGTCAAATTCAACTGGAGACATATCGTCTACAAGAATTTTTACAATTTTACCAGAAACTTCAGATTCGATTTCGTTGAATAATTTCATTGCTTCAATTACGCAAAGAACATCACCTTTAGATACAGTGCTTCCAACTTCTGTGAAAACTGGTTTGTCTGGAGATGGTTTTCTATAGAATGTTCCAATGATTGGAGATTTTATAGTAACATATTTAGAATCGTCAGAAGCAGGTTTCTCTGGAGTTACACTTACAACTGTTGGAGCTGTAACTTGCGGAACTGCCGCTTGAGGTAAAGCTGCTTGAGCAGGTAATTGCTGTACGTAAGTTGCTTCAGTTACATTTGTTTCTAAAGTTGTTCTGATTGTGATTTTTACATCATCCATTTCTAACTTCACTTCTGCAACGCCCGAATTTGCAACAAATTTAATTAGGTTTTGAATTTCTTTTAAATCCATAATGATTCGTTTTTAGTTTTAATTTATTTTTTATCGTAAGCCCATTTCAAATAGATAGATCCCCAAGTGAATCCACCACCAAAAGCGGCAAAGATAACATTATCTCCTTTTTTAAGCTTATTTTCAAAGTCAGCTAATACTAATGGTAAAGTTCCAGAAGTAGTATTACCATATCTCTCGATGTTTACCAGCACTTTAGACTCGTCTAATTCTAATCTTCCTGCTGTAGCATCGATAATACGTTTGTTTGCTTGGTGTGGCACCAACCAATCAACGTCCTGATTTGTCAAATTATTTCTTTGTAAAATCAATTCGCTGGCATCGGCCATATTAGTCACAGCATATTTGAAAACAGTTTTACCGTCTTGCATAATATTGTGCTGTCTATTTTTTATAGTTTCTTCTGAAGGCGGAATCAAAGAACCTCCTGCTGGGATTTTAAGGAAATCTCTTCCAACACCATCACTTCTTAAATACTCATCCTGCAAACCTAAACCTTCATAATTTGGTTCGAAAAGAACTGCACCAGCTCCATCTCCAAAAATAATACAAGTTGCTCTGTCTGTATAGTCTACAATTGATGACATTTTATCGGCACCAATTAAAAGCACTTTTTTGTAACGTCCAGACTGAACATAAGCTGCAGCTGTCGACATTCCGTATAAAAAGCTTGAACATGCAGCCTGCAAATCGTATGAAAATGCATTTGTAGCTCCAATTTCTGTCGCAACATAAACTCCTGTAGAAGCCACCATCATATCTGGTGTTGCAGTTGCCATTATAATCATATCAATCTCAAGCGGATCTATATTTGCTTTTGCAATTAAATCCTTTGCTGCTTGAATGGCAAGATAAGATGTACCTTTATCAGCATCTTTAAGAATTCTTCTTTCTTTAATTCCTGTTCGAGCGGTAATCCACTCATCATTGGTATCAACCATTGTTTCTAGCACTTGGTTCGAAAGAACGAAGTCAGGAACATAAGCTCCAACAGCGGTAATTGCGGCTGTGATTGTATTCATTATATTCTATTATTTTCCTTTCAAATTATCATTAATTTGAAAAATTTTTAAAAGGCTTGAAAATTACAAAAAAAAACGTAACGAATTTGTCTATATTTTCCTAAAAAACGAAAATTATAACCAACAAAAAAAACTCTCACTATGTGAGAGTTCTAGTATAATTTACAAAAACGTATTAAGCAACCGCTTCAGATTTATCGATAACAACTTGCCCTCTGTAGTACATTTTACCTTCATGCCAGTAAGCTCTGTGGTATAAATGTGCCTCACCTGTAATAGGACATGTAGCGATTTGAGCTACAGTAGCTTTGTAATGTGTTCTTCTCTTATCTCTTCTTGTTTTCGAGGTTTTTCTCTTAGGATGTGCCATTTTACTATATTATTTATCCGTTAATAGTTTCTTTAATTTTTCCCAACGCGGGTCAATATCTTCTTCTTTGTTACTCTCTTCCTTTTGTTCTTTTACACTTAATTCATTCAGTTTTGTTAAAGCTTCTGTTTGCAGACTCCCATCTTTAACACCTGGATGAACTCTTTTCTGCGGAACAGAAAGTGCGATCATTTCATAAATATATTGTGCTATATCTATTTCATGTTCACCATGTGGTAAAATCAACAACTCTTCATTATCATCATTAAATTCTTCTCCAAAGCGAACAATCAGTTTCATTTTTCCCTTTATAGGTAAATCAAAATCTTCGCCTGTCAGATCACAAGGGACATTTACTGTTCCTTTATGTTTGAATTCTAACTCTAACATATTACTTTTCTTTTCGAAAAGTAAATTGACTTTAATATCTGAACTTTGAAACTCATCGTACTCAAAGTCCTTAAAGAACGTGTTATTTATTTGATACTCAAAATGGTGTTTTCCTAGTTTTAATCCTACGAAAGGAATTAAAAATTCTTTTGTTTTGCTCATTTCAACATCAATTTGATCAATTCAATTCTAAAACTAGATATCTGAATTGGGGTGCAAAGATATAAAATTATTATAAATCTAATAATCTTATTGACCTTTTTTTGTTTATAACTGTTTTTCTTTTATTTTAAGAGGTTTTTGGCTAATCTCCTCATATTGATTACGCGAGCGAAAAATATCGATTGCAAGATAGACTGCTTCTTTAAACGAATTGTAATCTGCCATGTCTTTTCCTGCTATATCATAAGCTGTGCCGTGATCTGGAGAGGTTCTTACTTTATTTAAACCTGCTGTATAATTCACTCCTTTCCCAAAAGAAAGCGTCTTAAACGGAATTAATCCTTGATCGTGATACATTGCCACAATAGCATCATATTTTTCATATTGAGAGCTTCCAAAAAAACCATCAGCAGGAAATGGGCCAAAAACCATTGTACCTGAATCGAATATTTTTTTCAGAACTGGTTTTAAAATCAAATCATCTTCTTTCCCAATTACACCACCATCACCAGCATGCGGATTCAATCCTAAAACTGCAATTTTTGGCTTCACTATACTAAAATCCTGAACTAGAGATTTTCTAATAGTTTCAATTTTTTTAGTAATTAGCTCCTCAGTCAAATGAGAAGCCACTTCGTTTAAAGGCACGTGATCTGTAATTAAACCTACCCTTAAATTATCCTGCACCATCATCATTAAAGCATCTCCTTCTAATTCTTGATTTAGATAATCCGTATGTCCCGGAAATTTAAAATCTTCAGACTGTATATTGTATTTATTAATCGGAGCTGTTACCAAAACATCTATTTCACCTTCTTTCAACGCTTTTGTTCCAGCTGTAAAAGATTTTATAGCATATTCTCCTATTTTTGGATCATTGACTCCAAAGTTAATATCAACCCCTTCTCTCCAAAGATTCAAAACATTTACCTTTCCTGGTATAATCTGGTCCAATTTATCAACTCCGTGAAACTGAACTGTAGATGTAAAGCTTTTTCTAACGAAAGAAAGAATTTTAGCATTTGCAAAAATAACCGGCGTACACAATTCTAACATACGAGAATCTTCGAATGTTTTCAGTATAACTTCGCTTCCAATACCGTTTAAATCTCCAACTGAAATTCCAACAATTATATTTTCTGCTTTTTTATTCATGAGCTCAGTTTATTTATTACTAATTTTGATGTGCAAATTTAGTAAAATAAAACCACAATGTTCACAGGAATTATAGAAACACTCGGCAAAGTTCAAGAAATCAAAAAAGACCAAAGCAATCTTCATATAACAGTTGATTCATCCATAACTCACGAATTAAAAATAGATCAGAGCGTTTCGCACAACGGAATATGCCTTACAGTTGTAGCCATTAAAGATTCTCTATATACAGTAACTGCGATTGACGAAACTATTTTAAAAACCAATATCGGCGATTGGCAGGTTGGCGATATCGTTAATTTAGAAAGAGGAATGAAACTCGGAGATCGTCTTGACGGGCATATTGTACAAGGACACGTAGACCAAACTGGAACTTGCATTAAAATTGAAGAAGCAAACGGAAGCTGGAATTATACTTTTGAGTACGACAAAACTCAAAACAATATCACAATCGAAAAAGGTTCGATTACAGTAAATGGTGTTAGCCTTACAGTTGTAAATTCTAAAACAAATGAATTTAGTGTTTCAATTATTCCGTACACATATGAAAACACTAATTTTAAAGATTTCAAAGTTGGAACAAAAATCAACCTTGAATTTGATGTAGTCGGAAAATATATTTCTAGACTTTATTCGATTAACAAATAACCCTAATTATTTTTCCACAAAAAAAGCTTCAATTTAAATTGAAGCTTTTTTTGTTTGGTTTTTATACACCATAATAACTCCTAAAGCTAAACCGCCTACTAGGAGAAAATTAACATTTTGGTCTATTGGGAATTCAGCCTCGCAATTAACTAACTGACAATCCTCATCCGCAGTCGTAGTATTGGCGCTCATTGGACTTGGAGGATGCGTAGAAGTTTCCGCAGATACTAATAAAACATTTAATAATAAGGCGATTACTAAAAATGGGGCTTTTAGATTTTTCATAAATTCAAGCTATTGCAATATGCAAGTCTAGATAATTATTAATAAATATTCTTTGATAGAAATTTCGCATAAACAGATTTCCACCTTCAAAATCTTGAACAAAAGTATAAGTTTTTTGTAGAAAAGCAACTTTTAAATTAAAAAAGGAGAAACAAATTTTAACATTTACTTTTTCCAATTCCGCTAATCCTTTTCAGAAAACGTTCTAGAAGACAATCAATTCTTTTTATTACTATTCACAAGAACCACAGGCTTATAAGAATTTACTGATTTCAAAAAAAAAAAAGACTTCTCTTCAATAAAATTTCTAAATCAAACTCACGTCTAAAAAAACAGTTCAAGTTCATTCCTTCTTAGAATAAGAATATTGTTAAATTAATATATTTGTACAATCCAATTCAGACGCATCTCAATCGTAATCAAAATGAAAAACAAATATACAGTCGGAAGTTTATATGCAGGCGTGGGCGGTATTTGTTTGGGCTTTGAAAATGCAGGTTTCAAATTAGAATGGGCTAATGAATTTGACAAAAAAGCCTGTATCACTTATCGAAACAATTTCGAGCATAAACTTATTGAAGGCGACGTAATGCAACTTGATGTAAAAAAACTCAACAAAATAGATATTCTTACTGCCGGCTTTCCTTGTCAGCCTTTTTCTCTTGCTGGTCATCGAAAAGGTTTTAAAGACAGTCGAGGAAATCATTTTTTCAAAATATTAGATTTTATTGATGAAATGAGACCTAAAGTAGTATTTCTCGAAAATGTCAAAAATCTTAAAGGACACGACAAAGGAAATACCATGAAAGTAATTCAGCGCGAAATCAAAAAACGCAATTACACTTTTGACAGCGCCATCTTAAATACTAAAGATTTTGGAAACATTCCGCATAACCGCGAACGAATTTTCATGATCGCGTTTGATAAGGATTTCGTTAAAAAAGGTTTTAAATTTAATTTTCCTGAAAAAGAAGAATTAACCCAAAAAGTTACCGATTTAATTATAAAAGAAAAAGTTGATAAAAAATTCTATTATACAGAAGACAAATACATGTATAACACGCTCAAAGAAGCGGTTGTAAGAGAAGATAGAATTTATCAGTTCAGAAGACATTACGTACGAGAAAACAAAAAAGAAGTCTGCCCTACTCTAACTGCAAATATGGGAACCGGAGGACACAACGTTCCCATTATTACAACAGAATTCGGTTTTAGAAAATTAACTCCAAGAGAGTGTTTTCGTTTTCAAGGTTTTCCTGACAGCTATAAATTACCCAAAATTTCTAATTCGAGCCTTTACAAACAAGCAGGAAATTCGGTAAGTATGCCGGTCATAGAGAGACTAGCTTCAGAAATATTCAAATGCATTGAAAAAATCGAAGCCAAACAACTCAAAGCAGAAAAGGTTTAAATACTCAAAAGCATAATCGTTCCTTCAATTTTTGCCACACAGACTTCGAGATTTTTCTCAATATCCTTACTCCAAAATCTAAGAACGGTCCAATTTTTATCAATTAGAAAAGAATTGACTTCTTCATCTCGCTGCATATTTCTTTCAATTTTCGGAATCCAATACTCTCTATTCGTTTTAATTCTTAACTGTTCAGTTTCCCAATCTTTTCCATGAAAAAATTCACTATCCACAAAAATGGCGATTTTATATTTGGCAAAAGTAAGATCAGGCCTTCCAAATATCTTTTTATTGTTCTTTCGATATCTGTAGCCCAATTTCCATAATGCTTTTGCAAGCCTTACTTCGCTCTTTGTAGCAGTACTTTTTATAGCCTGCATAGTTTTCCTCCTCTGTTCGGGAGTTAATCTATCCATCTGAAGATTAAATTTGTTTTGGATGGATAAAGTTAAGGGATTTTACAGAAACAGGAATTTAATTATTAAGTGTCAAAATTTTCAATTTTCACATCTCAAAAGCGCCAAAAACAAAAAAAGCCTCTACATTTCTGTAAAGGCTTTCTATTTTCTAAATAAGTGGTCCCACCTGGGCTCGAACCAGGGACCACCTGATTATGAGTCAGGTGCTCTAACCAGCTGAGCTATAGGACCGGTTTAGAGGATGCAATATTACTACTATTTTTCATTCACTCCAAATATTTTAAGACATCATTTGAATTTTATTTTAAATCTTTTTTTGAATCTCAAAAACGAAATTGATTTTCAACATCTTATTTAAAAATTAAAATGACATTTTTTTATTTAATTTCTTGGCAAAGCTCCACCAAAACTCCATTTGTGTTCTTTGGATGCAGAAAAACAACCAATTTATTGTCGGCTCCTTTCTTCGGAACTTCGTTAATTAAGACAAAACCTTTGTTTTTTAAACGTGCAATTTCAGCTTCGATATCATCAACATCAAATGCAATATGATGAATGCCTTCTCCTTTTTTCTCCAGAAATTTAGCAATCGGACTTTCAGTATTTGTTGCTACCAAGAGTTCGATTTTATTATTTCCGGTTTGAAAAAAAGAAGTTAATACGCCTTCGCTTTCTACTGCTTCCATTTTATAAGACGGAACGCCAAGCATTTTTTCGAACAAAACATTCGCATCATCCATGTTTTTTACAGCAATCCCGATATGTTCTATTTTGTTTACCATTACTTCAATTATTGATTTATATATGTATTAAAATAACCGCATTCTGCAATTACATCCTGATAGTATTTGGTGTCAGAATAATCTTTTCTTAAAGCTTTGAATGAATTCCAGGCAATAAAATTAACTTTATCATCTTGAATTTCCCAATAGCTGTTTACATTATTGTATTTTTTATTGTAATATTCATTTCTTTCACATTTTGAAATCAGATACAAACATTTTGCTTTTTGCTCTTTGTTTGATGCTGCTTCAAAAGCTTTTTGATAATACATTTTCGAAACCGAATTATTCGTAATCATTTCTTTCATTGTATTTCTGAATGAATATGGACTAGAACCATAACCTACAATGTTGTTTTCATAAAAAGTTCTTCCGTTTCCAAAATGAGAAATATTATAAAACGCATTTCCTAGCAAAAGACTATTCGTGTAAACATCTTCTTTCTGCGCCAATTTATCCTGCATTTCTTTTATTGTAGTCAAGAAATCCATGAAAGTATATTTTCTTTTCTGATACGCCGCGTGATCGCAATCATGACAATCTTTTATACTTCCGTTAAACGGATTTCCTAAGAATTTATAATATTGAACCGAATCGGTTTGTTTCATAAACTCGATTGCTTCTGGAATTTTGTTTTTGAATGTCGCCTGAACTGCTTGAAAATTATTTATGTCTTTTAGTTTCAAACTATAAATTCCTGCTCCAATATTTTCTATTTCAGTTTTATTTGGTTTTGCCAAAAATGTTTTAATTCCCAATAATTTCTTCTCATCATCATAAAACGAATTTCCATCATTCCAATAACTATAACGAGATTCACCAAAAATTTCAGCCATAACCAAATTGCCGCTTTCTTTATAAAGATTTGACAAATAACTTCTGCTCCATGATGAAGCATTCTGATAACGAAATTCTTGTCCTTTATAATTTTTAGGAAGTTCATAATACAGCCAATTCAAATCGGCTAGAATTGTTTTTTCGTTTTTATCAGTCAGCTTATCTATTTTGCTCAAATTATTTACAAAACGCAATAATCGAATTTGATATTTAGCCAATTCTGTTTTTGGAAGTGTTTTTTCAGCTTTCGTATAATTCTTATCCGCATTAGCATAATCGCCTTTTAGCGTTTGAAGATATCCAATTGCAAGATCCCATAAGTATGGTTTTTCGGTATTTCCAGCAGCAGAAATTTTTGCAATTAAATCAACTGCACTATTGTCAACTTTTGCTTTGTTTTCATTTTTATTCTCTGCAACAGTCTGCGGTGTTGGCGGCTTGCTATAATCTCCGCTGCTCACCTGAAATGAATTGTTTATTTTTTGCTCTAGCGAATTAACCAATCTCGTTCCTAGATAATTTAAATGTTCACTTTTCGGATCTAACTCGTAGATTTTTTCAATCGCCTGTTTTTCATCTTTATAATACCCGTGAATTGCCCAAAGCGCTGCTTTTTCTTTATTGTTTTTTGCCATGGCTAAAGCCTTAGTCCAATCAGATTCGTTTTTTGGTTTGAAACTATAGGCCGTAACCACTCTTAATTCTGGACATTTGTCAAAAACCTGAGCATATAAATAATTTGAAGTCGCGTATTTTTTCTGCTTATAATTTATTCCGGCAACATACGCCAAAGCACGATAATACAAAGTATTCTTGGCAACAGAACTTTCGGTTTTGTTAAAAAAGTCAATTGCTTTTTGTTTGTCATTACTATAAAAACGCGCCTTCATAGTGAGGAACCAATATCTGTTTTTCAAAAACGGATCAGACAAAGTATTGTATACATTTTCGATTGACTGAATCATTTTGGCATCATTGAAAGTTTTTGCCACAACAGGATCATAACTCCAATAATCTTCGCCAATTGAAACGGTTTCTATTTTTTGAGCCAAATACAAAAATTCAACAAAGTTTTTTACTTTCTCATCTTTCAAATTCAGCTTTTTACCCCATTTTTGAGAGCTTTTGTTTTCTTTTTTTGTTTTATAAAAAACGTGCAGATCCGTTATTTCTTCTTTGTTTTTAATCGTATTTTTTTCATCAGAATAATATTTCGGCTTTTCATCTCCAATTAAAAAATAATTGACTGTTGTTGTATCGACTTTTCCTTTAAGATAATCTGCCCAATCTGATTTTATGTTTTTATTGAAACGCGAATTATGCTGGGTATCAAAACCAATTCCGTAGAAAATTCCACCCGATAAAAACAGAGGCGAGTATGATTTGTCGGCAAAAGTTTCTGGAGTAAAGTTTGAATTATAAGCACCAAAATAATCCCAATCTCCATCTGCACAGGCATAAATTATTCCACAGGCAAAAAGGAATGCGGCACTAAAACCAAGAAACAACTTGCTTAAAAATATTCTTTTCATAATTATTTAAATTGAATTCGTCTAAATCGTAAAATATAATTTCGTTTGGCTTTTCGATAAGATTGTCTTGCAAATCTTCTGCCATTTCTTTTAAATCTTCTGCTTTAATTTCTTCTATTTTCAAAAGATCATTTTCTTCATAAAAAATACCATTTTTATAATTGGAATGTTTTACCCTAAAAAAAATCGGACTTGTTTTTTCAAAATTGGAATCTTTCTCTAATGTTGAAATGCTCATTTTAGAACGAAGTCCAATCACTTTATTGTCTCTAATATGAACTCCCCAAGAATAAATCGAGAATGCAAAATCAAGATGCAGCGGATATTTCTTCAAACTTTTCAGATATCGCTCTGCCACTTTCTGATCGTAAATAGAATTTAGCGAATCTGGCGCAATCGAACCCATATTGTAATACATCAGAACTCCAGAATCTACATTTGGGATTTTTGTTTTTTTGAAGTATTTCACCTGATGCAGTCGAATGGTCGCTGAAAGTTTCTTTTTTGAAAGTTTTTTAAAAACCTCGATAAACTTCAAATACTTCTCTTTGCTATTCAGTGTCCAATCGCAGTCAATTTGAATTTCCCGACAATCAATTTTGTTTTTGGAATTGATTTGTTCTATAAAATCAAAAGTTTTTTGAGCCAGATTTTCTACATCGAGACTGGTTTGCAGCATGACTTTATTTTGAATAAAAACTACTGGAACAATTGTATATTCTTTTGGATTTTCTTCAAATCGGATTGGGCTAATGGGAATTGGAAGATTTGATTCTGGATGAAGTCCAATATCAAAATACCTAACATAAAGTTTTTGAACATCATTCTCATCCAAAGCCTCTTTCTCTATTTTTGAAAATTTGAACATCGTTTTCCAGTAGTAAAAGGAGATTACGGGTCTTTCGTTTTTAGTGCATGACAACATTAAAAAGAGAAACAAAACTGGAAAAAATCGTTTGAACAAAACTTAGAAAATTACATTTTAGTTCAAAAGTAAGAAATTATATCATTTTAAAATCTTCAAAGCGCTAATTTTTTTAGAAGATTCACAAAAGTCCTAAATCCTAATAAATGGCTAAAAAATTTCAATTAAAGCAAATATAATCGTTATTTTGTGCAATCAAATTGAAAAACCGTTATGTTGAAAAACACTCTTAAATACATTGCTTTTATAATTTTAATATCAATGATAAGCTGCGCCAAAAGAGGCAGCATTACCGGCGGTTTAAAAGATACATTACCCCCTGTTTTAACATCTAGCTTTCCAAAAAATTTCACAACTGATTTTAAAGGAAATACAATCACTTTAAATTTTGACGAATATGTCAAACTTAAAAACACCAATAAACAGCTGATCATTTCTCCCCCTTTAAAAAATGAGCCGTTAATTACGCCTACTAACGTCAGCAAATTTATAAAAATAGAACTTCGAGATACTTTGTTGCCCAATACCACTTATAGCTTAAATTTTGGACAGGCAATTCAGGATAATAACGAGGGGAATGCTTTAAATCAGTTTAAATACATTTTCTCAACAGGATCACATATTGATTCGCTTAAATTGAACGGAAGAATTAAAGATGCTTACGGAAAATATGTTGACAATTTTGTTTCTGTAATGCTATACGAAGTAAATGACAAATTTAAAGATTCTACGATTTACAAAGAATTTCCACGCTATATTACCAACACTTTGGATAGTATGCGTACTTTTCAATTTGAAAATTTGAAAGAGGGAAAATATCTTCTGGTTGCTTTAAAAGATAAAGGATCAAACAATAAATTTAATCCGAAAGATGACAAAATCGGGTTTTTAAAAAACTACATCACAGTTCCGACGGATACTGTTTATGAGTTAGAATTGTTTAAAGAAACGCTTCCTCTAAAAGCTTTCAAACCTATTCAAGCTTCTGGAAACCGCTTGTATCTTCCGTATGAAGGGAAACAGAATTTCAAGAATTCAAAACCAAAAATTACCCTAAAAAATGGTAACGAGGTTTTGGAAACTATTGTCACACAATTTCCTAAAAAAGATTCGCTTCAAGTCTGGTACAAACCTGTTAAAGCCGATTCGTTATCTATGGAAGTTGAAAAAGGAGACTATAAGAAAAGATTTTCTTTTAAAATTAAAGCTTTAAAAAAAGACACTTTAAATATTAAAGCGATACAAAATGGCCAGCTTAATTTTAGAGAGCGTTTTACATTGGAAAGTGAAACTCCTTTGGTAAAATTTGATAAATCTAAAATCACATTGGTTAATAAAGATTCTGTTGCTGTTCCTTATACCACAGAATACGACGAATTTGACCAGAAACTGTATATAGATTTCAAAAAATAACCTTTGGATAAGTATAATTTCACTTTCCTTCCGGGTGCTTTGACCGATTTCTACGAAAAAACAAACGATACTTTATCGTATAAACTCGCTACTAAAGAATATGCTGATTACGGAAATATTATATTGAACCTAAAAAATGTAAAACGTTTTCCTATTATTGTTGAACTGACCAATAAAAAAGGAGACGTTGTTTTGGCTGAAGGATATTCTGAAGGTGCAACTACATTAGAATTCAATTTATTGCAACCAGATGTTTTCACAGTTCGTGTTATTTATGATGACAATAAAAACAAACAATATGATACCGGTAGCTTCTTAGAAAAAAGGTATCCCGAAGAAGTTTTTTACAATCAGGAAGAATTTGATGTCCGCGCCAATTGGGATCGGAACGAAACTATTGACCTGAGCATTCCTTTTAATCCAGAAGTTGAGAAAAAACAGGATGATAAAAAGAGAAAAGACGCAGAAAAGAAACGGAAAGCTTTTTAAAGCTTGATATCAAACTGATCTCTATCGCTTAAAAAATCTAACTTTTTACGCGTTTCATACATGGTATTTTTGTCTAATTCTACGACAAAGACACCATTTTTTTCTTGTGGCTCTAAAATATAATTCCCTAAGAAATCTATCGCTTGTGAATGACCAATGTGTTCAAAATTATGAGCATCCTTCCCTATTCTGTTTACCCCAATTACATAAGAAAGATTTTCTATTGCCCGGGCTTTTAGCAGAGCATCCCAAGCATTAGTGCGCACTTTTGGCCAATTGGCCACATACAGAATCAGGTCGTAGTTTTCTGCATTTCGCACAAAAACAGGAAATCTCAAATCATAACAAACCTGAAGGCATATTTTCCAGTCTAAATACTCTACAATTACTTTTCGGTTTCCACGCGTGTACACTTTGTCTTCGCCTGCAAGAGAAAAGGAATGCCTTTTATCGTAATATTGAATTTCGCCTGACGGAAAAACAAAAATCATACGATTATAATACTTTCCATTTTCGGCAATAACTACACTTCCTGTAATTGCTGTATTTTTTTGTTTTGCTTTAAACTTCATCCATCCAATCGTTTCACCTTGCATGGTTTCAGCAACCTCAGAAGCATTCATGGTAAATCCGGTCGAAAACATTTCAGGAAGTACAATCAAATTTACTTCCGAATCAATTTCATTAATTTTTGAATCGAAATTTTCACGGTTTTTACTGGCATTCTGCCAAAAAAGATCGGTTTGGATTAAAGCAATTTTCATCTCGTTTTATTTTTCTATAAAGGTAGAAAACACAAGACATTCTTTACTTATCACTCAATAATTTTAACATTGTAATGCAAAAAAATCGCAGTTTTTGCAAAAAAAATGCGAAGTGTAAAAATATTTTATATATTTGAAATTACAACCACAATTATAACTAACTAAAATACAACCACAAACCATGAGCATTCTTATACTCACTGCGTGCATTATTTTTTTGATTTTACAGATTGCCTGGTTTAAAATAAATCCATTTTTAGCATTTATTGTCACCTCCCTATTGGCCGCTCTTTTATTAGGGTTACCTGTTGAAACTATTTCACCTGTTTTGCAAAAAGGCCTTGGCGAAATGCTCGGTTCAATTACTTTAATTATTGTCTTTGGAACCTGCATTGGTAAACTTGCCGTTTCATCTGGTGCAGCAAAAGTGATTGCCAAAACGGTTATGAATTGGACAGGCAGAAAATATGTTCGTTTGGGTTTAATGATTACTGGATTTATTATTGGAATTCCGCTTTTCTACAGCGTAGGTTTTGTTCTTTTAGTTCCACTAATTTTTTCGGTTGCACATCAATTTAAATTATCTAAAGTATATTTGGGGATTCCAATGCTGGCTTCACTTTCTGTAGCACACGGATTTCTACCTCCACATCCTTCCCCAATGGCATTGAGCAGTATTTTGAAAGCTGATATTGGTTTGGTTTTAATTTATGGAATTATAATTGCTATTCCGACTATTTTAATTGCTGGACTTTGGTTTTCAACCCGCTTTAAAAACATCAAAACCGAATCGGATCATGAAATTTTAAATGTTGAGGAAATTACAAACGAAGGGAAATTGCCAACTTTTAGTCTGAGTTTATTTTCTGCACTATTTCCCGTTTTTGGATTAACAATTACTTCTTTACTTCCGCTGATTTCAAATAATGAAAAACTAATTGCTATCTGTAAAATTATTGGTGATCCAAGTATAATTATGTTGCTATCACTGCTTCTTTGCACTTATACATTGGGAATTAGGATGAACCGCAGTGTTTCATCTGTCATGGACGATTACACACAAGCTATAAAAGATGTTGCGCTAATTGTTTTAATTGTTGGAGGTGCGGGCTGTTTAAAAGAAGTCATGATTGTAAGCGGTGTAAACGAAACCATTGTTGCTACTTTAAACCAAGTTAATATCCACCCATTTTTATTAGCGTGGATTATGGCTGCAATAATTCGTGTTTGCGTTGGTTCTGCAACCGCTGCAGGTCTAATGACTGCCAGCGTTTTGTTACCTTTACTACAATCAAACAATTTAGACCCTAACCTCTTTGTACTTTCTGTAGGAGCGGGAAGTTTAATGTGTTCACATGTTAACGATCCGAGTTTTTGGATGTTCAAAGAATATTTTAATATCAGTCTAAAAGATACTTTTAAATCCTGGACCGTAATGGAATCGCTAGTTTCTGTCTTGGGAATTATATTTATATTTATTTTAAACGCTTTAATACATTAAAATCATGAATTTAAATCCACAAGAAAAATTCGAAAGTCTAGGTTTGTCATTGCCTCCAGCTCCACAGCCTTTGGGCATTTACAAACCCTATTTGGTAGACGGAAAATATTTATACTTATCTGGTCATGGCCCTGTTCAAGATGATAAATCTTTAATTATCGGGCGCATTGGAGAAGATATGGATATTGAAGCTGGAAAACTGGCCGCTAGACAAGTTGGATTGACTATGCTTTCTACCATTGTAACCAATTTTGGAAGTTTAAGCAAAGTCAAAAGAGTCATCAAAGTTTTAGGAATGGTAAACTGTACTTCTGATTTCTTAAAACATCCTTATGTAATAAATGGCTGCAGCGAATTATTTGCAGAAGTCT